>MDTG01023743.1_pt1 | contig 12461 bp, 12 predicted proteins | sample 811421 | NCBI WGS metagenome assembly MDTG01 (sample SAMN05326645, study PRJNA326480) | marine metagenome | isolation source: seawater | place: Pacific Ocean: South East | collected 2011 | reverse complement strand
CGGCCACGCTTTTTAATTTGTTGTTGTATTTTCTTGACGTTGGGATCAAGGATGACTACCAGTTCGGGCTTAGCTATTTGTGCATCCATCAGTTTGAACATGGTCTGAAACAGACGGAATTCCTCAGCGGGCAAATTGGCCTTAGCAAAGATTTGCGATTTCACAAAACTGTAGTCCGAAACTAACAGCTGGCGAAACAGGTTGCGTGCGCCAATTCGTTCGCGCAGTTGGCGATAGCGATCGCTAACAAATGCCAGTTCTACGCTCAATCCGTAACGCTCCGGATCTGCGTAGAATTTCTCAATGAATGGGTTTTCTTGAAACCGCTCGAGGAGCAAATCACCACCGAGATGCTGGGCGAGCCACTTGGCGAATGTGGTCTTCCCGGCTCCTATATTACCTTCAATAGCGATGTATGCGTAAGACGATTTCACAGGGTGGTTCCTAAACGTTGAATGGTTGATTGGTCGTCACAAGTTCGCAACAATTCTGCTACGGTGGGTCCGCCTTCAATCAATTTCAATTGTGGGGCAATTTCGGCCAGGGGTTCCAAAACGAAGCGGCGCAGGTGCATCCGTGGATGCGGCAGCGTCAATTCATCCGTATTCATTTGCAAGCCCTCCACGGCTAGAACATCGAGGTCAATTGAGCGGGATTGGTACCCGTCGGCTTTTGAGGTACGGTGCCGCCCTAATTTTTGTTCAATGTTCAATAAGGTTTCCAGTACATGAAGCGGCTCGGTGGTATCAGGCAGCACGATGGAAATCACTTGATTCAGAAATGCAGGGGTCCCGGGTTCCATACCCCATGCGGGAGTTTCGTAGCGATTGGAACGCGTCTGAGCACAAGGCAGGGCAAGCTGGATTTCTTCAAGTGCGGCATTTAGCAGGTCATGGCGATTTCCCATATTGCCGCCAAGTCCGATAAAGTACTTCCGATTCATTCGGTAAAATTGCGTAAAAATACGAGGTGTGCCGCTGGAGAACGTTTACTTTTGGGGTCACAATTTTGATTTCATGTCTTTCTTAAAAAACGTCGCATCATCGTTTGTTGGTGCATCTTTGGCCTTTCTGATCGCCGGTACTATCTTAATTTTTATTTTCATTGGCGCCCTTGTCGGTGGATTAGTTTCAGCCGCAGCAGGAAGTGATGAATCGAATAATGAATTAGATGGTAAGGCCAACACGGTCCTGAAAATCGATTTCAACCAGCGCATTACAGATCGGTCGACCAACGAAGCGAATTTTGATTTGACTGGATTTGCGTCGAATTCTACAATGGGCTTGCGGGATTTTACTACGGCTTTAGCGGAAGCATCTGAGGATGATGATGTTGAGGGTGTGTTTTTGAATTTCGAGTCGGTTGCTGTTGCTCCGTCAACAATGGCGGACATACGGGACGCCCTGAAGGGCTTCAAATCTTCGGGCAAATGGGTGTTAGGCTGGGCAGAGACGATGACCCTAAATGCCATGTACCTCGCTTCAATTGCGGATGAGTTATACCTGCACCCGAATGGGGGAGCAGATATCAGTGGCATGCGTTTACAGACCACGTATTACACAGGCATGCTGGAGAAATTAGGCGTAGGCATAACGGTTCTTCGGGGTCCGGATAACGAGTACAAAAGTGCAGTGGAGCCCTACACGCGGAAGAGCATGAGTGATTCCAATAGGGAGCAGCTGACGGCAATGCTGGACGATATTTGGTCAGAAGTGCGCGGTGGTATTGCCGAAGGGCGTGGCGTTTCAGAGGAACGCTTGGATGAAGCAGCCGAAGCCCTTGCCTTGCGCACTGCAGAAGATGCAGTGGAGTGGGAGTTTATCGATGGTTTGCTCTACGAAGATGAGGTGAAGGAAAGAATGAAGGAACTGCTCGACGGTGAAGAGCCTATTTATGTTGGTGTAGGAGAATATATCAACCCCGATCCGATGGGCGGATTTGCGGCTGAGCTTGATTTTAGCATTTTCGACTCCATGAATAATAAGGCTTATGGGGAGTCTGAAGAGGTAGAGCCCTTAGGTGGGTCATTGGCTGTAATTTACGCTACGGGTGGAATCGAAATGGGCGATGGAGATAACCAAACCATTGGTTCGGTCACCCTTGCTGAAGCAATTCGCAAAGCTCGTTTGGCTCCGGATATTGAAGCCGTTGTACTTCGGGTAAATAGCCCTGGTGGCTCGGCACTTGCAAGTGATATCATCTGGCGTGAGACTGAATTACTAAAAGAAGCAGGAAAGAACTTCGTAGTGAGTATGGGTGATTATGCCGCCTCAGGGGGCTACTACATTAGCGCTGGAGCAGAGCAAATCTTCGCGTCGCCCAACACCATTACGGGTTCCATTGGGGTGTTTGGCATGGTGCCTTATGCCCAAGAACTGCTTGAGGATAAAATAGGGTTGGCTTACGATGACGTGCGGACTCACTCTCACGCTGGAATCGGGATGGAAGCCAAGCTCGATGCGGTTCAACTCGAGGCGGTCAACGAAAGCGTCACGGACATTTATGAGGAGTTCGTTGGCATTGTTGCTGAAGGCCGTGGCATGACTTACGATGAGGTAGACGCCATTGCTCGAGGTCGGGTATGGACGGGACAAGATGCCCTTGAGGTTGGACTAGTTGACGAGTTGGGCAATCTTCAGGATGCTATGGATGCTGCGGCTGCGATGGCAGGATTGGATTCTTTGAGCGACGACGAAGTGGTCTTTTTGCCTGATGCAAAAGACCCGCTAGAACAATTTTTCGAAGAACTGGCTGGGGCTGAAGTGCTGACGAATGCAATGGTTCAGGCTGGGTTGTCTCGTGATCAGCTGGAGCAGATTGTAGCGGTGCGTCGGATGATTGCGTCTGACGATCGCATTCAGGCGCGCCTTCCGTACTTTATCGAAATCCAATAATTCTAGCGCCGTGGAATTTCGGCGCACGTTGATTTGGATGTACGCATTCGGAGTAGCATGTCTCATTTTCGTGGGAGCATGTCAAGATCAACGTGGCCTTCCAAAAAAGGCTTTAGATTGGTCGAGTTCACGGCCTGTTTCTGATCCTTTTGAGGCGCGAGATGCGGATATTATAGGTGATTCAATTTTTGTTCAGGTGTCCTACAGTGGCGGGTGTGCTGAACACGAATTTGAACTTCAAACATTGGGGCCTCAGGTGCGCTCGTTGCCACCAAAGCAACAGATTATTCTTTTTCACCAGGCCAATGGTGATGCATGCCGGGCGCATATTGAGCAAACCCTATCCTTCAGCCTGCATCCTTTTCGGATGAGCCCGCACGGCATAACCGTATTGCTCTTCAACGATACGACCTTGATCTACCGCTATGAATGAATGGGTCGCTTTGTTGACGGTCTGCTCTGCATTGTACATACTGCACTCTATTGCATTGACTCGAGCCTGCATTCGGGCTTTAAACATCGCTGATGTAGAGGAAAAGGCGCATACGATTAGCGTGCTTGTCTGCATCAAAGATGATGCACAGTATTGGCCGCGATGGTGGGCCAGTATGAAGCGTCAAAATTGGCCAATAGATTCCGAGATCATTGCAATAGACGATGGATCAAACGATGAATTGCCCGCTTTATTGGAGTTAGCAGCTCTGGAGGAATTGCCCTTTGCATTCTCTCATTATCGATTGGAAGGAACATCTCCTGGGAAGCGAGAAGCATTGAGTTACGGAGTCCAACATGCCTCTGGACATTGGTTGCTATTCACTGATGTGGATTGTCTTCCGGTGGGCAATGCCTGGGGTTTGGAGATGACGGCGTACATTCCAGCGCACGCAACAGGTGTTTTGGGTGTCAGTTGGCCGCTCAACGAACGCCAAACGTCATGGCTTTCCCGCTTACAGGCTTTGGATGGCATGTACATTGCCCGGTCGTACGTCGGATGGGCAGAACGAGGCAAACCATACATGGGAGTGGGCAGGAATATGGCCATTCGCCGGGCCGAATTTCCAGGATTTTCAAAAGAGTCAGTTACGGCTTCTGGTGACGACGACCTCTTGATTCAATCGTTGGTTAGGTCGCGAGGTCAATCGCTTGCATTATCCGTTCATCGTGCAGCACATATGGATACCGCCATGCCGGGAAGTTGGTCTGGTTGGTTAGCTCAAAAGCGTCGGCATTGGACAGTGGCCTGGCACTACAAGGCTGCGGATAAGTGGCGGTTAGCAGTACCGAAATTGTTGCGTATGGCCTCTGTACTTGCTGCTATTTCAGCAGTGGTTGTTCACAATTCGATATGGATTACAGGGGGTATATTGGGGTGTATGTGGTTGGTTGAGCTACTTAACTTTCGTTTCATTACTAAAGCCTATCAGGCCCCGGATTTTTGGCAAAATTGGGGCGGGTTTCTTCCTTTCTGGTCCGTTTGGAGCGCATGGATTGCGCTGACTATGGTTTGGAAAAGACAGGACAAAAGCCAATGGTAGCGAGGGTGGTAAATTCAGAACCAAGCTAGAATAAAACGATGGACGTCAACCCCAATCTCTCCGATAAAGCTCGGTATGATTACGCGCTTGTGCTGCGTGTAACCAAGGAGAACGATCAGCAGGCATTCGGTGAGTTATTAGAACGATATCGAGATTCCATTTTTCACATGATCAATAAAATGGTTTTTAGCTCTGATGACGCTGAAGACTTGACCATGGAAACCTTCACCAAGGCATTTAATAGACTGCACCAGTACACGCCCGCGTTTGCTTTTTCGACTTGGTTGTTTAAGATCGGTTCAAATCATACAATTGACTTCATAAGAAAAAAGAGAATCAACGCGCTGTCGTTGGACCAAGGATTTCGTAACGAAGATGGAGAGGCGATGGAGATCCATATCGCCGATGATAAGTTGAACCCCATTCAAACCTTAGAAAAAAAAGAGCGTATAGAGTTGCTGCGAGATGTGGTGAGTAAGATGAAACCCAAATACCGCGAGCTTGTTGAGTTGCGTTACTTCGATGAGAAGAGTTACGATGAGATTGCGGAAGAACTTGACCGTTCGCTCGGGACGGTAAAAGCACAGTTACATCGTGCGCGTGAGGCCTTGGAATCAATCTTGGGGCAGGTTCGCGAAACCATTTAACCATGGACTATCGCGCTTTTTTTCCAGAGTTATCGGATGAGGCGTTGGAACAATTGGGAAAATTGAAAGCCCTTTATGTAGAATGGAATCGTGCTATTAACGTTATTTCAAGAAAAGACATGGACGCATTCGATCTACACCATGTCTTGCACAGCTTGGCTTTGATGAAGGCCATGAAATTTGCACCGGGCAGTGACGTGCTGGATGTTGGGACTGGAGGCGGTTTTCCAGGGATTCCATTGGCCATAGCATATCCCGATGTCAATTTTGTTTTGTGCGATAGCATTGCGAAGAAGATCAAGGTGGTGCGTGCGGTGGTTCGAGCCTTGGGTTTGACTAACGTCAGGATTCACCACGGTCGTGCAGAGGAGATTGATGGTCAATTCGATTTCGTGGTCAGCCGAGCGGTAACACGCATGAATAGATTCATTCCTTGGGTTCATGGTAAGATAAAAAAACAGTCCATTAACCCATGGCCCAATGGTATTCTGGCTCTAAAAGGGGGAGACTTAAGCGAGGAGCTTGGTGAAATTAGATTTCCATCTGAGCGGTTGTCCATTCTTGAGTGGTTCGACCAACCTTTTTTTGAGACCAAACAAGTTGTCTATGTACAGCTCCGGTGACTTGGCGCCGCCGATCTAAAAACGATTCGTTTCAAGCACAAAAAAGAAGGGGAATCCGAATGGACTCCCCTTCTGTAACCTGCAAGAAATTGAAACCAACACAGTTTTCTCAGACCGTGTCTACTCAACAGACGTAAAAAAAACCATTGGGTTGCCTCGGTGCATTCAAAAAAGCTCAAAACCTCGCAAGTGGCTTAAGATGGCATAATTATTCAGTGCTGAATTTGTAACCAACACCTCGAACGGACGTGAAATAGACAGGGTTTTTTGGGTCTTCTTCGAAGTACTTACGAAATGTGACGATGTGGTTGTCAATCGTACGCGTGTTTGGAAAGGCGTGGTAACCCCAAACGACTTCCAAGATTTCTTCCCTACTTACCACTTGTCCAGCTTTGGATATCAACAACCGCAGAAGTTGACTTTCACGCTTGGATATCCGCTGCACCTCACCTGAATGCGTCACGATTTCAAACGCATCAAAGTCAATGGAGCCACCATCATCGAAAGCAAAAAACTGAAGCACCTCTGCTACCTCGTTGTTCTGAGTGCGCAAGAGTCGCTGAACGCGTAGGATTAATTCCTCAATATGAAAAGGCTTACCCAGGTAGTCATCGCCTCCTGCTTTGAGGCCTTCCACTCGGTCTTCGCCGTCATTTTTGGCTGTGAGAAATAAAATTGGAAGCCGTGAGCCTTCTGTTCGAAGCGATTTGCACACGGCAATACCATCTAGCTTTGGCATCATCACGTCTAAAACTGCTGCATCCAGTCGGTGCTGTCGGGCCAGTGCCAGTGCTTCATCGCCATTTTCGGCTTCGACTACAAACCAGCCTTCTCGCATAAAATTGAGTTTAACCGCTTTTCGCATGGCTGCATTATCCTCTGCTAGGAGGATGCGCACTTGCTGTTGGTCGGGGCTTTCCATGGTGTAAATTTCGTTCGAATTTAAATCCCTCTGAAATGGATGCGAAATCAAACTATCTGCGCAGTGTTCCGACCATTGCAGATGCCATTGGGTTGGAAGTGCTCGAGATTAGTGAAGAGCAGGTAAAAGGCCGATTACCGGTCGATCATCGGACTCACCAGCCATATGGGTTATTGCACGGTGGAGCCAGCGTGGTTCTTGCTGAGACCTTGGGTTCGGTGGGTTCCCACTTTTTGGTCGCGGACCAGAACAAAGTGGCCGTAGGCGTTGAAGTCAACGCGAACCATGTGCGAAGTGTTCGGAGTGGCTGGGTATACGGTGTCGCAACATTAATCCACAAAGGTGGAAAGATGCATGTATGGGGCATTGACATCCGAGACGAGGCGGAGCGATTGGTTTGTACGAGTCGACTTTCGGTTATGATCATCAACCAACCAAACAAAGAATAAATTGACCGAACAAGCGGGTGAAATATGGTGGCGGCGACCAACAGATCAGCATGTAAATCGGCTGGAACTGAATAATGACGGAGACGTAACCTTCCGATTCGCGCCGTTTCAGCCATCACCGACTTGCCCGCCTTTGTGGTTGAGGGGAAGAGCGGTACAGGCAGATTTTCCAATACCGGGGACCATTACTTCGATGTCAGCAGGGTCGGCTGAAGGTGCAGACCAGCAAGTCCACGAACAAACAGTCGAACAAGCCCTTGACGCCATCGCGGCCGGTACACTAGAAAAAGTTGTGGTGAGCCGCTCTGAATTTTGGGCAACCCATCGCGCGCCAGAAGATGTATTCAGAGCCAAATGTGCCGCGTATCCGGATGCATTTGTTTACCTGTTTGCTCATGAGGTTGCAGGTGTGTGGATTGGGGCCACACCGGAAGTTTTGCTCGTTCGAGAGGGTAATCAATTTCAAACTACTGCCTTGGCGGGTACCAAGGCTGATGAACAGAGGGACTGGACTGCCAAAGAACGCCACGAGCAGGCATTGGTTTCAGATTTTATCGAAAAGAATTTACGACGTCGGCATGCATCCAATGTCAATATCGGCAGGGCCAAATCGATAACCTACGGATCACTTCAACATTTAAAGTCCAATATCACTTTCTGTTCCGATCGAGATGTTGAATTTTGGTTGGAGGCATTGCACCCTACACCCGCAGTTGGCGGTTCCCCCCGGGAAAAGGCATTGAATTTCATTGCTGAACATGAGGCTGACGATCGAGCCTACTATACTGGGTTTTTAGGAACCATGGAAGGCGATCGTGCATCATTTTATGTCAACTTGCGCTGTATGCAGTGTTTTGCAGACGGCTTTCGCTTGTTTGCAGGTGGCGGAATTGTCAAGGGATCTGATCCGGCGAAAGAGTGGAGCGAGACCCATGACAAAATTGAGTCCATTCGGGCAGGAATCGGCGCTTAACAGCTTGAATCGCACCGTAACTTTGTGGTATGTTGACAAGCGACCACTTGGGGGCATCCGTTTTGTTGCAAACGTGGGTTGCATGCGGCCTAAGGGACGTGATCGTTTCACCGGGTTCACGAAATGCGCCTCTTGTGATAGCCGCTCATGCCCAGCCTGAAATCCGATTAGTAACGGCATTAGATGAGCGTTCTGCTGCGCACATAGCCCTCGGTATGGCACTGTCCACAAGACGACCAGCTGCTGTTGTGAGCACTTCCGGTACTGCGGCCATCAACCATGGTCCTGCCCTTGCGGAGGCTTATTTCAGTGGTATTCCACTATTAAGTGTTACCGCTGACCGATCTGTAGAATCGAGGCCAACGGGACCAGGGCAATACGTGTGCCAAACGGATTTGTTCGCTGCTCATACGGTGCTGTCCATCGAAGTAGACGAAGCCACTCAAGATGCACCGTTTATTGAGCAGCAGGCATTGGCGGCATGGAAAGCGGTGGCGAGAGGTCCGGTTCATGTCAACATTCCTTTTGAAGAACCCCTTTATGGTAAGGTCGAGGCAAATTCACCGTCCCTGATTATTCCACCTTACGACGACCACGGAGCGCCCATGCCGGAAGGCCTGCGTGATGTACTGAGTTGCCATGACCCGCGTATTCTGATTCATATAGGTCCGCTTCAAGAGAGTGAATTGGACGCGGATGTGGTATGTGCTCTAGAAGAACGATTTGGACTTATTGTTGATACGTTTGCTTGTGCGCAATCCGAGGCTGAAAGCAGCACCATGCGTTGGATGTGTGGTTGGGATGAAACGTGTTCAGAGGTTTTAGCACCACAAGTCATTGTTACAGCCGGTCTACCTCCGATGGACAAAACGTTCAGGGCTCAATTGAGTCGATCGAACGTTCCGCATTACCACATCGGTGTCGAGGTCCACGCTTGGAATGTATTTGGGTCACCGGTGAATCGTTGGCTGACAACGCCTCGAGCAGCTCTGGCTGAAATGATTGATGCCGCGCCAGATGTCAACGCATACGCACGGTCCTGGTCGGTCCGGAAGTCACAGCTCGAGATGGCTGATAAGGAGACTCACGGCGACGACTGGGTGGACTATGAAGTATTTCGATGGCTATCGGCAAACCTGCCCGGGGAGAGTCGAATTCACTTCGCCAATTCGACCTCTGCTAGATATGCGCAGTGGTTTGACTGGAATGGTAATACTCTGCACGCCAACCGAGGCGTGGCCGGCATCGATGGATGCCTCAGCACCGCGGTGGGTGATGCTTTACAAAACGCCGATGCGAAGACGGTCCTGATTGCGGGAGATGCTGCGTGGTTGTACGATGCGAATGGCCTTCACGTCAATCCGCGCCCTGAAAAGCTAAAGGTTATTGTTATCAATAATGGTGGGGGTAACATTTTTCGTTGGTTAAAGGGGCCTGCGGAATCCGGATTGCTTGAAGCGCATTTTGAAGCCGGTTTTGCCACCGATGTTTCAGCTAGTGCCCAGCAACTCGGCCTGGAATATGCCTGCGCACAGGATTGGGAATCGTTGGAACGTGCGTTCGTAGCTTGGCTCAACAATGACGCGCCGGGGTTGTTAGAAATCCAAACGCCCGGTTCGGCTTCGGCTGAATTTTTAGCGTCGAAATTGGCCGCGATTTCCGAGGCCATGAAACGCATTCAAATCTCAGAATAACCCCGCTTTGAACGGTTCTATTCAAGCCTTCCTGCTCGCGTCTCGTCTGCGCACGTTGCCCTTGGCTTCCGCCTGCGTTATGGTCGGATCGGCAGTGGCCTACCCACGGGTGACAGCTGTTAACGAGAGTACTGGGGCGTTTTGGCGCGTCTTCGGAATGATTCTGTTGACCGTTTTGTTGCTGCAAATCTTGAGCAACTGGGCCAATGATTTGGGAGACTACGAAAACGGGGCCGATGGAGCGGAGCGCACCGACCGCATGGTGGCCTCGGGCCAGCTCTCAACGGCGGTCATGAAACGCGCCATCGTCGCCTTGGGTGCGCTGGCTTTTTGCTGCGGTCTCGCCGCAGTCGGTTCAGCATTTTGGGAGTCGTCTCGTTTGGTCGAGGGTATTGCAATGGTGGGGCTGGGAGTATTGGCTATAGGAGCAGCTTACCGCTACACAGCCGGACATAACCCATATGGCTACCGTGGCTTAGGCGACCTGATGGTACTTATATTTTTTGGTTGGGTCGGTGTAGGAGGTACCGCGTTTTTACTTTCAGGTAAATGGGATGAGACTTGGTTGTTGCCTGGCACGTGGACCGGTCTGATGAGCACGGCCGTTCTAAATTTAAATAATATGCGCGATTTCAACCGCGATGCAGATGCAGGTAAGCGGACCGTTGTCGTGGCTCTTGGATGGCATAAAGCAAAAGTTTATCATCTTCTATGTTTCATTTTAGGCTGGTTGGCTTGGTGGGTATTTGCTCTCGTGATCGAACCTGGTCAGTGGCGGGGAATGGGGTGGATCGCCATTATCAATGCCTTTCACTTTGTGCATACTTGGCGGGTTTGGCGCTGCAATGAACCCGCTGCATTAGATCCTGAATTGAAACGTATTGCACTATCAACTTCTGTAGCTGCGTTTTTCATCTTGTTGGCACAAACCGGAGGCACCGCATGAGAGCACTACCCCGAATAACAAAAGTCGACGTGTATCCTTGGAACCTTGAGTTTAAGCGTCCAGCTAAAACCTCAAGGAACATTTTACACAATAAGCCTTCGTGGTTTATCAAGTTGAGCGACGAACAGGGCCACGAGGGGTGGGGCGAGTGCAGCATAATCCCTGGATTGAGCATGGACCGCGCAATCGAGATCGAAACTTATCTCGCCAGTGCCTCAGCAAATCCGCCGCAGCGAGCAGAGGATATTCCTGCATCGCTGCCAGCAGTTCAATTTGCATTTGAAATGGCAATGAATGGACTGCGTAATGAAAACGATTTACAATTTTTTCCGGGTAATTTTGCTGAGGGTGTATCGACAATCGCCATAAATGGTTTGATTTGGATGGCGGATGCAGAAGATATGTTGGAGCAAGCTCGCTATCTGTTGAGGAATGGCTTCACCACCTTAAAAATGAAAGTGGGGTCAATGCCCTTCGATGCCGAGTTGGAATGGCTGAGCGCATTGAGAAATGAAGCTGGTGAGGACGTCGTCTTGCGCACGGATGCCAATGGTGCGTTTTCTAAGATTGAGCCCGGTTGGACAACCCTCCGAAAATTGGAGGTCTTGGCCGATTTGAATTTTCACTCCATCGAACAGCCTCTTAATTCTTCTGATGTGGAAGGACTAGCGGACTTATCGGCTAACTCTCCGTTGCCCATTGCGTTGGATGAGTCGCTGATTGGCGTGCGAGGTGTTCAGCAAAAAGCCGCGCTCCTCGATACCATAAGGCCGCAATTTGTTGTTTTGAAGCCGAGCCTTCTCGGTGGTTTCGCGGAGTGTCAAGAATGGGTGGACTTAGCTGAGGACCGAGAATTGGGGTGGTGGGCAACCTCTGCCTTGGAATCGAACCTAGGATTATACGCCATTGCCCAATGGGCGAAAGATGGAGTCAAAACACGTCAGCCCATATTGGTGCAAGGCTTGGGAACTGGCGGGCTGTTTACGAATAATATCCCCGGCTCACTTTTTGCGGAGGCAGGTAAATTGATCAATCGGGTAGGCCACCACTGGCCCAATCTCACCTCATTTTTGATAAATTTATGAACGGCACGTTGACATTTGCAGATTACTCTTGGCCTTTGCTTCCATCTTCTTTAAATTCCATGAGAGGTATGGTGGAAGAGACCTGGCAGGCCGCTATTGTGGACTTTCTTGAAAGTTGGTGGGGTGACGATGAGACGATTGAAGTGCAAACCTCAGGATCTACGGGTAACCCGCGTCCTTTGGTGCACACGAAAGCAGATATGGTTGAAAGCGCACGTCGTACCATCCAGCATTTTGCATTAGTGCCCGGCACCAGGGCAGGGTTAGCGATGCCTGTACAATTCATAGGAGGTATGATGATGTTGGTTCGCGCCCAGGTGGGCGGATGGGATTTGAAGGCGGTCAAGCCCCAAGCAGTGCCAAAAATGGGAGGGGCCGTAGATTTTGTAGCCCTAACTCCGTCGCAGGCAAAGTCTTGGAGGCTTGCACATCCTCGAGAATGGTTGCTCTGCAAAAACGTGCTCATTGGGGGTGGACAGACAGCGGTCGCGTGGTTGAAAGACGCTCCTGAAGTGCCTGCTGTGTACGAGGGGTTCGGCATGACTGAGACCGTCAGTCATTTTGCGATTAGACAGCTGCATCCGCACCACCAAGACGCTTTCCATTGTTTACCGGGATTTGCAGTATTTGCCGATGCTCGAAACGCTCTGGGCATCAAGCTTCCGAACCGTCAAACCCTGCATACCAATGATG
>MDTG01053116.1_pt1 | contig 12462 bp, 11 predicted proteins | sample 811421 | NCBI WGS metagenome assembly MDTG01 (sample SAMN05326645, study PRJNA326480) | marine metagenome | isolation source: seawater | place: Pacific Ocean: South East | collected 2011 | reverse complement strand
GGGCTAGGGGGAGATAAAAAGATTGGTTATAAAAATATACCTAGAACTGCTTCTGGTACAGTAATATTTGATTATGGTAAAGGTAGATATTTTACATATTTAGGAAATAGGTCAGCCAATGGAAATCCTAAAGGTTTTGCAGCAAGATGGAGTGGTGATTGGTTATTTAATGGTACATTATCAGATCTTAAAAGATCAGGAGGAAGAATTACTGTTTTTTCTAATGGTCAAGTTAAAAAAGATAGCTATCTACAGGATATAGATGATTTTCAAATTTTAGATGATGGAAGGCAATATGAGAGTTTTTATAAATCAATAATTAATAGGGATAAATCAGTAGAAAAAAATAGTTTAGCAACATGGATTCTTATGGAAGCTTGTAATATTTCATCAAGGAAAAATAAAGTTGTCATGATTTCAAAATTTTCAAAGGAACTAGGAATCTATAATGAGTTTTAAAAATAAAAAAATATTAATTACAGGTGCTACTAAAGGCCTAGGGAAGGAAGTTGTAAAAGAATTCGATAAACTTGGTTCTAATTTAGTAATAGTTGGAAGATCTAAAAAAATTACATCTATTATGAAAAAAGAATTAAAAAATACAAATAAACATCTATATTTCAATGGAGATCTTTTAAATAAAGTAGAAGTTAAAAATTTAATAAATAAAATAAAAGTTAAATTCAAAAAAATTGATATTATAATTCATTGTTTAGGTGGAAGTTTTGGAATAAATAAACCATTGGAAAGTTGGAAAAATTTCGAAAAATCTTTAAGGGGAAATTTAGGTATTGCTGTAGAAATAAATAATGTTTTTATTCCTTTTATGCTTAAAGAAAAAAGTGGAAATATTATTCATATAGGTTCTGTAGTAGCGCATGAAGCAAATGCCTCCATTCCATATGTTACATCAAAAGCCAGTGTATCCGCATATGTTAGAGTAATGGGTAATTATTTAGCAAATTCAGGTGTTATAATGTCTGGTATTTTGCCAGGGGCTTTTTATGGGGATGATAATGCAATGGCAAGATTTAAATATTTTAAACCAGATGAATATAAAAAATTTATTAAAGAACTTCCTCAAAATAAAATGCCATTAGCTAAAGATTATTTAAAAATAATAAAACTCTTATCATTTAAAAAATCAAAAATATTTTCTGGATCAATGATTTATTTAGATCAGGGACAAAGTAAAACAATAAATCAGATTTATTACTAAAAAAATGAATATACTCTTAGGATAATGGTTAATATATCTTTTTTAATAGCCACATATAATAATGAAAAAAAAATATTTCAAACAATTAATAGTGCATCAAAAGCTTGTATTAGATCAAAAGTAAAATATGAGATTATTATTGTTGATGATTGCTCTAAAGACAATACATATATAAAACTCAGAAACTATAAAAAAAATAAATTCTTAAAAATTTATAAAAATAAAATTAATTCTGGTTTTTCAAAGTCAATATTTTTTGCTGCCACAAAGGCTAAAGGAAAAAATATTAAAATTCTTCATGCATCAAATATTGAAAATGAAAATGATATTAAAAAATATTTGTTAAAATCTAAATCTAATCAGTTTGTTTTAACAAACTTTGTAGATAGACGGAGCTATTTTAGGAAAGTTCTATCTCGTTTTTGCTCCTATTGTTTTACTTTAGCTTCTGGAAAATATATTAAATATTTTAATTCATCATTGCTATGTAGTAGAAAAGATTTTTTGAAACTTTATCCTAAAAATTTTAAAGGAAATTTTTTTTTAAGCGTAATTATTTCAAAACTATTAATTTTAAATTATACATTTTCTGAAGTTAGAGTGATTCAAAAACATCCTAAAAAAGGCTCAAAAGCCGTCTCACTATTAAATTTGATATCATTTTTTCATTCATTAATTATTGTTTTTTTCTTCAGATTATTTAAACAATAAATTATGAAAAAAATTAAAATATTTGCTGATGGAGCTAACGAAAAAGAAATTTTGAAATTTGATAAGATGCAAATAATAAAAGGATTAACTACAAATCCTTCATTAATGAAGAAATCTGGAGTAAAAAATTATGAAGTTTTTTGTAGGAGAATCTTAAAAAAAATTAAAAAACCAATTTCATTTGAAATTTTTTCAGACGATGAAAAAAATATTATTAGACAAGCTAAAATTATTTCTTCATGGTCAAAAAATGTTTATGTAAAAATTCCAGTAATTAATACAAAAAACAAATCACTGAGCAATGTAATTAAAATTTTATCTAATGAGGGTGTTAAATTAAATATTACCGCTGTGTTCACAAAAAAACAAATTAGAAATGTTTTTAATTCTCTTGATACTAAGACACCAGCTATAATATCAATATTTTGTGGACGAATTTCGGACGCAGGAAATGATGTGACTGAATATATTGATTATGCAAATAAACTTAAGAAGAAAAAGAAAAATGTTGAAATACTTTGGGCAAGTACAAGAGAATTATACAGTATTGTAAAAGCAGAAAAATTAAGATGTGATATAATTACAGTTCCAACAGAGATATTAAATAAAATTAAAATAATAGGTAAAAATTTAGATAAATATTCATTAGAAACAGTTCAAATGTTTTATAGTGACGCGAAAAAAGCTGGTTTCAAATTGTGATATTAGCCAGAAGTCCTTTAAGAATCCCATTTGGAGGCGGTGGTACAGATTTACCATCTTACTTTAAAAAAAATAATGGATACGTCGTATCAGCTGCAATTGATAAATATGTCTATATATCTTTAGGAGAGTCTTTTAATCAAAGATTTATTTTGAATTATTCAAAATTAGAAAAAGTAAAAAAAATAGAAAATATTAAACATCCATTATTTAGAGAAACACTAAAATTTTTTAAAATTAAAAAAGAGCTACACCTATCAAGCCACGCTGATATTCCATCAGGATCAGGACTAGGTTCTTCAGGATGCTTTGCAGTCACACTTGCTAAAGTTCTAAGTGAATATAGAGAATTAAAATTAAGCAAAAAAGATTTAGCAGAAATTGCCTGTAAGATTGAAATAAATAAATTAAACGAACCTGTAGGAAAGCAAGATCAATATGTTGCTAGTTATGGTGGCTTTAATGAGTATTTTTTTAACAAAGATGGATCAATAGAAGTTAAAAAATTAAAAATAAAAAAAAATTTTCTTGAAAAATTGCAAAAAAGTTTATTTTTATATTTTACTGGCTATACAAGAAATTCTTATAAAATATTAAAAGTTCAAGACAAAAAAACAAAATCTATGAACAGAAATATGATTAGAAATTTGGATCAAATTAAAGAATACGGTTATCAAATAAGAAATTCTTTAATAAATTCCAATATAAATGAGATTGCAATGATAATGAAAGAACATTGGGAATTAAAAAAAAAAAGATCATCAAATATTTCAAATAATAAAATTAATTATTTTTATGACATGGCACTTGATAATGGTGCATTATCTGGAAAATTAATTGGTGCTGGTGGAGGAGGTTTTCTTTTATTGCTTTGTAAAGATCAATCATCATTAAAAGTTTTAGAAAAAAAAGGATTAAAAAGAGTTAAAATTAAGTTTGATTTTGAAGGTACAAAAATTCTTTAAAATGACTATAAAAGTACCTGTAGTTTTAATTATCCTCTTAAAAAAATTAAAAATTTATGAATTTTCAAAGAAAATTTATAGACGATATTTTCTTTATTCAGGGATAATTAAAAATGATATTGAAAGTATTTTATTTTACAGGTCCTGCAATGAAAAAAATGGAATATTTATAGATGTAGGATGTTTTAAAGGTAGTAAAATTGATCAATTTTTAAATATTAATAAGAATTTAAAAATAATTGGAATTGAGCCATTTAAAAATTATTTTGAAAAACTTTCATTAAAATATAGAAACTTTTCAAACATTGAAATTTTTAATTACGCAATCTCAGATAAAAATAATTTTAAATCTAAATTTTTTTATAATAAAAAAAAAGTGGATAAAGAGGCATATAGTTTATTAAAAACACCTAAATTAAATAAATTTATATATGTAAAAACTATTAAGTTGGATAAATTTATTAATAGAGCACCTAAAATAATAAAAATAGATACAGAAGGATCTGAAGTAAATGTAATTAATGGATCACAAAAAATTATTAAAAAGTGTAGACCTATTTTTTTTATAGAGGTAACACACTTAACATTGAAAAAAATTGAAAAAAAATTAAAAAAAAAAAATTATTTAGTGTTTGTTTATGAATATACTTTTTTTAAGAGAGATTTAACAAACAACTGGGTTAAAACTAATCTCATTCAAAACAATATTTACGATTTAAAGGTATTTAAATCTGAGGAAATATTAATGAAGGGCAAAAAATTTATGTTTAATTTAATTTGTTTGCCAAAGGAAAATAAAAAAATCATTAAAGATTTAAATTAGATTAAGCTATTGAATATAAATATATCTTCCATTCATAAAAGAAAGATAATTCTCATTTTCAATATTTTTTTTATAATTAATTAAAAAAATATTTTCGTTATTTTGAATCAATTTATCAAAATTATTAATTGATGTATTAATTACTTTTTTGGGATTTAAATTAAATAACACTCTGTAATCTTCTCCAATTATATTATACCCAATTACAATTAAATCCTTATTATTTAATCTTTGTTTGTCTTTTAATTGATTACCAATAACGTCGTATGCATTTGGTTTATAATAAGTTTTTATCTCTTTACTAATTGGCACAGAAGAAATTAAAATAATAAATGGAATATAAATAAAAGTATAAATTTTTATTAATTTATTTTTGAATAAAAGATAAAAAATTATCAAAGAAATATTAATGCAAATAAAAATATTGAAAAAAATATTATTGTAAACATAACCACGAAGTAAAATTGCATCAAATATTACAAACGTAGGTCTGAAATCGTCTATTTGGGTGATAATGATCCAAAAAAATAATATAATTGAAATAAAATAAATTAAAAATTTAAAAATTTTGTTTTCAGTAAAAAAATCATTTTTAATTGAAATAATACTTATTAATATCAAAGGAAGTATAAAATCATAATATCTAGTGTTCAATCTGTGCACATCTAAATCGTCTGGATAAGTGAAAACATACATCGCATGATTTAGGCTAGAAAATATACTTAGGCATATTATTATAATAAAAGGAAAAAATTCAATAAAATTATATTTGTTTAAATTGCCAAATAATCTTAAAAAAATTAAAATAAAAGGTAATCCAAAAATAAAAAAAAAATAATAAATATGTCCTAAATAATTTTTTGTAAATAATGAAATAACTAATATTATTTCTTCATAATTTGTAATTTTTTTAAATACATTTTCATATTTTGAACCAAAAATAGCATCAGAGGAATTTATAAAAAAAAACTTAAAGATAATAAATAGTGTAGAAAAGATAATTAAAATTATTGATACATTTTTTATAAAATCATAAAACTTATTTTTTCTTTTAATAAATAAAATTACTTCGTTAATTATTAATGCTGGGAGTATGAACAGGCCGGTTCCTTTTATGCAAAATAGAATAAAGATATTTATACCAGCAACAATATATTTAATACTAATATTTTTTATAAACAAATAACAATAAACAAAAAAATAAAAATAAGTATAAAACAGTATTTCTGGCATAAGTGCAGCAGTATAAAAGTTGAAAGTACTTATAGATGAAATTAAAAAAATTAATTTGGCATAATTTATGTCTGATAGCTTTCTAGCTATTATATAAATTATTAAATTTCCTAAAAAATATAAAATTATATTAATACCTTTTGCAATTAAGTAAAAATTTTCATCAAAAATTAAAATTATTTTAAAAAATAAAACAAAAAATGGTGATGAAAAACTAAAATTTTTAATGTCAGTTGATTTTATCAAAAGCTTAAAAGAGAACTCATCAGGTGGATTAAGTAAATATAATTGATTATTTCTATTAAAAATATATGCGTATATTAAAATAATTGTTAAAAAAAAAATTATGTTTAATAAATTTTCTTTGGTTTTCATAAGAAGAGGTAATTTAAATTTCATCATATTCTAATCTAATGCAATCAAAAAAATATGATTTTATTGATTTTTTAAGGGGAATTGCAATTTTATTAGTTTTTATTAATCATATTCCCAGGAATGAAGATATTTTATTTTCTGATTTAAATATTTTCCAAGAGTATTTTTTTAAATTTGGAACTTATGGGGTTCAGCTATTTTATATTGTTTCAGCATTTACATTGCTGGTATCATTAACTGCATATAAAGAAGTAAATTATTCTAATTTTTTTCTAAGAAGAATTTTTAGAATAGTTCCGATATTTTTTTTAGGAATAGTTTTTTATTCTTTTTACTTAGACTTTGGACCAAAAGATCCAATGAACATAATTTTAAATATATTATTTTTAAATAATATAATACCGCCATCAAATGATTTAATTCCAGGAGGATCAACGATCTCAACAGAAATGAATTTTTATATATTGCTTCCTTTAATGTTTATATTAATAAATACTTATAAAAGAACTTTAATTTTAATTTTTTTTGTTATTATTATTTTATTTATTTTAAATTTATTTTTTGAGTACTTTTTTTATGATAAATATTTTGGGGATGCAAATTTTTACAGGACAATATTTACTCAAATTTTTGTGTTCTTATTAGGTTTTTTAGCTTTTTATATAAACAAGGATTTCCTTGAAGAAGAATTAGATAAAAAAAAAATAAATAAAATAATATTTTACACTTTACCTATATTTATTTTTTTAATATTAATTTTTATACTTGGAAGAAGAGAGCAAGAATTTTTCTATTTTAGAAATTTGATGTTAATTTCGATTTTCTTATTAATATTATTTAATTTTATTTTTATTTTTTCTAAAATTTTAAGAAATAATTTTGTATTTAAAATAGTTAAAAATATAGGAAAAGTAAGTTTCTCCATGTATGTTTGGCATTGGGTTGTAACCGGTTACGTTTGGAATCATTATTTTTTACAAATGGAAAATTTTAATGGAAAAATGATTTTTTTTATTTTTTCTTCATTAATAGCCACGTACTTTTTTTCTCTTGCTTCTTACCAGGTTGAAAAGTTTTTTATTTATATGGGAAAAAAAATTACAACAAAATAATTATACATAGTATTTAACTTTTCATTTTTTTTGAAATTGATTTAAATTTTTTTAAATTTTGATAAGTTCCAATATCAATTGAATAAGCTTTTATCTCTTTACCTTGTACTTTATTATTTTCAATTAATTTTGGAATAATCTCATCTTCTAGTGAAAAATTCTTTTTGTTTATAAATTTTAATATTTTTTTATTTATAATGTACATACCTGCATTCATTAAATCAGATTTGTTACTAAAATAAATATTTTTTTTTTTTATTTTAAGGTTATTAAGTTTTTTATTTGATTTATAATTTCTATTTGAAATACAAAACATAAAAAGTTTATCATTTTTAAAATTCAAATTATTTATTTTTTTGAAATTATATTGTATGTATGTATCTCCATTACAAATTAAACTATTGTTGGTAATAAGTTTTTTTACTTTATATAAGCTTCCTGCGGTTCCAAGAGGTATTTTTTCTTTAACACATAAAATCTCTGTTTTTCCTTTTTTTATCTTATGATAATTTTTAAAAAAAAGTTCACTTTTATAGCCACATAATAGGTATATTTTGTCAGGATTTAACTTTAGTAAGTTTGATAAAACATAATCTAAAAATGGCTTATTGTTAAAAAGCAAAAGTGGTTTCGGAGTATTCCTTGTTAACTTACCAAGTCTAGTTCCTCTGCCTCCCACAAAAACAAAAATTTTTTTTATCATTAAAGAAATTAAAGTTTTTTTATATTAATAAGCTATTATAGTAAAATTAATCATTAAAAAATATGGCTAAAGATTGGAAAACAGCGCAAATCAAAGAAAAAGAATTTTGGGAAAATGTATATTTAAAAAAAAATAAAGATGAAATTTATAAAAAAACTTCTGGTGAAGGATGGAAAGATTTTGCTGAAGAAATTTTAATACGTAATAATTTATATAAAGAATTTTTAAATGATAAAACCATTCTTGATTTAGGATCTGGGCCAGCTGGATTAGCAAAAGGTATTCACGAAATGATAAAATTAAAAGAAATTAAAAATTGTAAACTAATTGCAGTTGATCCTTTGATGGATTTTTATAAAAAAGATATTGGAATTTTAAAAGAAGACGAAAACTTAAAATTACTTTCAAATAAAGGTGAAAAAATAGATTTAGTTGATAATTCGGTAGATCTAATCCTTTCAACTAATGTTTTGGATCATTGCGATAACCCAGATGGTTTAATATCGGAAGTATTCAGAATTCTTAAACCAGATGGTATTTTTTTCCCATCAGTTCATTTGGTTTATAATTATTTAAAACTTTTATCACCATTTATAAAATATTTTGATACTAATCACCCTCACCATTTTACAAAATCATCAATATCAAAAAAACTAAAATGTCATTTTTATGAGGTAAAAATAATTAATACATATACAATTAAATATGATCAACGTAATTTTACTTTTAAAAATATATTTAAAAGCAAAAATTTTTTTAGATCGTTAAAAAGGTTTTTATCTAATTATGTTTTGTATACCTGTTACTTTAAATGCAAAAATATTAATTAGTCTTATTATTTACTAACGAATAATTAATGATTATAAAAAAAAAATATTTTGTAATTATATTTTTATCACTCGTTTTTTTTGAATTTTTTTCATTCGTATTTAGTAAATTTAACTTACTTATTTTTAATGGGACCCCAATAATATATGCCAAGAATAAACAAAATATTATAGAAAATTATTGGACAGAGAAAGAAATTTGGGGTGCATGGCATGAAAAAAATTTCAAAACTTCACATAAAAAAAATTGTTTCGATGTTATTTACCAAACAAACGAAATAGGGGCTAGAGATGACTCTTTTCAAAATTTAAAAAAAGGCAATAATATTATTCTTTTAGGGGACTCATTTGCTGAAGGTTATGGGGTAAATAAAAATGAAATGTTTGAGGTAAAAATTGAGAAAAATTTAAAAAAGAATGTCTTAAATTTCTCTTCATCAAAAGATTTTGGATTAATTCAATATTTTATATTGTATGAATATCTAGCTAGTAATTATTCTCACGATACAATTTTAATTTCATTTTTACCAAATAATGACTTTAAGGATAATGATTATATTTATTATAAAAATAACAAGCTTGATTTTGTAAATAATAAAAAAAGATACAGACCATATTATAAAAAAATAAATAATGAATATAAGATTATTTATCCAAGTCATGATAAAGAAATAGAAAAAAAATTTTTAAATTTTTTTAAGAAACATTTCTGGTCTTCAAATACCCTTAGAACTATAAAGTTTCTATACGTTTCTGAAAAAACTAAAAATATAAAAAAAAAATTGACTAATAATAAAAAGCTACAAAATAAAGGCTCTTTACACATCACAGATTATTATTTTACCCCGTTATATCAACAGGAAGCAATTATTTTTTTCATGAAAAAATTTGTTGAAAAATATCCTAATAAAAAAATTATTTTATTTTCTATTCCTTTATATGAAGATTATGAAATTATTAAAAATGAAGACTATAGAGAAAAAATTTATTGGTGGAGCAAACTAAAGAAATTTGAAAAAGTTTATAATAATTTTTACTTTTTAGATTTATTTGATTATGCTGATGATGAGTATAAAGAATTTTTTTTCCCAAATAAATGTGATAGTCATTGGAATAGCGAAGGACATGAGTGGTCTGGTAAAATAATATCCAAACATTTGCTAGAGTTTGATGTTCTAAAATAAAAATATATTGTCAACTTAATGAAAATTTTAATAGATGCTACAACTTTGATATCTCCAAAGAGTGGTGTAGGACATTATACATCTAAAATATCATCCGCCTTATTATCTAATAAAGATTTTGAAGCAAGCTTTTTTACATCAAACCGCTTTCACAATAACATAGATAATATATATACAAAAAAAGAAAATTTTTTTTTAAGGCAATTAAATAAAAATGTAACTCTTAATCATTTAATTAGAAAGAGTAAAATAAATAATTTTATTAAACATAACGACATAGAAATTTTTCATCAACCTAATTTTATTACTTTTAATTTAGCTATTAAAAATATCTCCACAATTCATGATTTAGCTTGGGTTCACTATCCACAATTTTTTCACAAAAATGAATTAAAATATTTTGAGTTATATTTTGAAAAAAGTCTTAAATATTCAAATAAAATAATAGTTCATTCAAATTTTATAAAAAATGATCTTTGTAGGCTGTTTAATATACCTGAAAATCTAATATATGTTGTTTACGAAGATTTGAGACATGATTTCAAAAATCTTGGAGAAAATGAATGTTTAAATTTCTTAAAAAAATTTAATCTTAAATTTAAAAATTTTTTTTTAATTATTAATACTCTTGAATACAGAAAAAATTTTGATTTTATCCTAAATATTTATCAAAAATTAGATAATTCGATTAAGGAAAAATTCCCCTTAGTAATTTTTGGAATGAAAGGTAGACATGCAAATGAAATTCTAAATAAAATTCAGAATATTAAAAATTGTAAATATTTAGGATATTTAGATGATAATCTTCTAAATCAGTGTCTTTCATCAGCTAAGATTTTTTTTTACCCTTCAATTTATGAGGGATTTGGAATATCACCGTTAGAGTCGATGGCATCAGGAACCCCAGTAATTGCATCCCGAATAGATACTACAATTGAAATTTTAAAAGATAATGCTTTTTTAATAGAACTTGAAGATAAAACTAAATGGATAAATAAAATTAATTTAATAATTAATGACAAAAATGCTTGTGACGAGATAATACTAAAAGGCATAAATCATGCATTAAATTTCCAAAAAGGAAAAACAGTTAGTCATATTTTAGACATTTACAGAAAAATTTAAATTATTAATCAAGTTTGAATTTATTTTTATAATTTTTTAATAATTCCTTATTTTGTTTATTTTTATCCAGCATACAGTTTCCAATTACCAAAAAATCTAAATTTGTTCCCATAAAGCAATTAAAAGCATCTAAAGGGGTATTAACTATAGGCTCTCCTCTCACATTAAATGAAGTATTAATAATAACAGGACATTTCGTTTTTTCTTTAAATTTAGATATTAAATCGTAATAAATTTGATTTCTTTCTCGTTTTACAGTTTGGATTCTTGAAGAATAATCAACATGAGTTACTGCAGGTATTGTAGATCTTTTAATATTTAGTTTTTCAATGCCAAAAAGTTTGATCTCTTCGTTATTCATTTCAATTTTTTTTTTTGGATTAATTTCTGAAACAAGTAACATGTAAGGACTTTCAACATTTAAATTAAACCATTCAGATTTATCTTCTTCTAAAATTGAGGGAGCAAATGGTCTAAAGCTTTCCCTAAATTTAACTTTTAAATTAAGATTTTTTTGCATTTTTTCTGATCTTGGGTCTCCTAAAATTGATCTATTTCCAAGAGCTCTCGGACCAAACTCCATTCTACCTTGAAACCATCCTATAACTTTTTCTTTTGACAAATTTTCTGCAGTTAGTCCAATTAAATCTTTATAATTTAATGTTTCAAATATTGCTCCTGCTAATCTTAATTGCTCCTCAATTTCGTGTTGTTCAAATTTAGGTCCAAGATATGAACTTTGCATATCATCATCTAAATTTAATTTTCTTGGATTTTTATTTTCAATATGCCACAAAGCTAATCCAGCACCAATCGATCCACCAGCATCACCTGCTGCTGGTTGTATCCAAATATTATCAAAAATTTTTTCCTTAAGAATTTTTCCATTTGCCACACAATTTAAAGCTACTCCACCTGCTAAACATAGATTTTTAATTTTATATTCATTTCTGATAGACCTTGCTAACTTAATCATTATTTCCTCAGTAACTTTTTGAATTGATGCTGCAATATCCATATGAAATTGAGTTATTTTTTCTTTAACTGCATCTCTAGGTTTTTTACCAAATAGCTGATTAAATTTTTCATTAGTCATAGTAAGACCAGTTGCATAATTAAAATATTTTTGATCTAATCTAAATGTACCATCTTCTTTAATATCGATTAATTTTTTGATTTTTTTCTCATAGATGGGATTTCCATATGGGGCCAAACCCATTAACTTATATTCCCCACTGTTCACTTTAAACCCAATATAATATGTAAAAGCAGAGTAAAGTAATCCAAGCGAGTGAGGAAAATGAATTTCTTTTTTTATTTCTAAATTATTATCTTTTCCCAAAGCAACTGTAGTTGTTGCCCATTCACCAACTCCATCTGCTGTTAATATTACCGCTTCATCAAATGGAGAAGGAAAAAATGCACTAGCTGCATGACTAAGATGATGATCAGAAAAGAAAATATTTTTATCTGATTTATAATT
>MDTG01261998.1_pt1 | contig 12463 bp, 8 predicted proteins | sample 811421 | NCBI WGS metagenome assembly MDTG01 (sample SAMN05326645, study PRJNA326480) | marine metagenome | isolation source: seawater | place: Pacific Ocean: South East | collected 2011 | reverse complement strand
CCGTCACCGTCGTGGTCGTGGTCGTGATGCTCATGATCGTGGTCGTGGTCGTGGTCGTGATCGTGGCCGTGCTCATGATCATGGCCGTGATCATGGTCGTGATCGTCGATCACGACGTTCACGCTCTCCTCGCCGGCAAGCGAACCGAGGCGAAGGGAACCGCGTTCGGGACGACCGCCGACCCAGATGCGATCGGCGTCGACCACGAACAGGCCGTCGTCGTTGCGATCCCCCACGGTGCCTTCGACGACCACGAAACGCAGCGGGGCGAGACCGCCCGCACCCTGCGCGTTGGCCATGATCGGGTCACCGGATTCACCGAGCAAGCGGACCGTCGCCATGCCCGCCCTGATGGCGTTCGGCTCTTCACAGCAGTAGTCCCAGGGAATCGGACAGTGATCCTCCTCGCCCATCACTTCGCAGGAGAGCAGCGAGGGATCCGCGACGGTGAACATCGCCAAGCCGTCGACGAAGGGTTCGGGTCGTCCGCCGATGCGGGCGAGGAAGGAGACCGAGTCGCCGACCTTCGCGGTGGGCTTGACCTTCATCAGGTCGGGGACCTCGGCGGGTCGGTTCTTCGTGAAGTAGGCGGCCGGAATGGTGGCGGCGGCGGGGGTCGGCGGTTCGGAGCCGCCGGGTTCGCAGCCGACGAGCAGGATGCCGGTGGTGACGACGGCGGGGATGATGGACTTGAGCTTCATTTTGAGCGGTCTCCGGGAAACAGGATCGACAGAGGTTAGGGCATTCAGGCGGCGCGGAGGGCTTCCGGGACGGGAAGTCGCAGGCAACGGATGGCGGGTACGAAGGCTCCGAGGACACCGAGGACCAGGCCGGCGAGCAGGCCCAGCGCGAGGACTCCGGGGCCGATCGCGAGACCGAACACACCCAGGGAGAAGTGGATCGTCGCCTGGTCGAGGACGAGCATGCCGATCGCGGCAGCGACGAGGCCGCCGATCGAGGCGGTGAGCACCGATTCGAGCACGAGGCTTCGGACGATCGCCGGTCGGGTGTAGCCCAGGGTCTGCAGGGTTCCGATCTCGCGGACCCGGCTCGCGAACGCGGCGTAGGTCGTGTTCAGTCCGCCGATCACGCCGCCGGTCGCGACCAGGATCGCGGTGACCACGACCATCAGTCTGATCGGTGCGAAGAACGCGGCGACGGATGCGTAGTAGTCACTCTCCCGGAGTGCCGCGAGTTCGAGGTCCAGTCGCGTGGCGGCGAAGGCCAACGCGGGGGTGATGTCCTCGGATTCGAGTCGGATCACCACGCAGGAGAGGGTGTCGCGCTTCGCGACGATCAGGAGGTCCGACAGGGGCATCCAGATCTCGCCTTCGATCACCCCGCCGTCCGCCTCCAGCACGCCGACGATGGAGAAGGTGCGGCCGTCGACCACGATCGTCGCGTCCATCGCGTCCTCCGCCCGCTGCCAGCCCAGGCCGCGGGCGGCGAGGGTCCCGATCGCGATCTCGTCGCGCCCGACCTTCGGCAGGCGACCGGACTCGACCCGGGCCTCCCGGTGCGCGAGAAAGGCCGCGGGGGTGACGCCGCGAAACAGCACGTTCGTCGATTCCGAAGCCGCGTCGCCGCCGACCCGGACCGGGATCGCGAGGTGGATCTCGGGCGAGACCGCATCGACCCCGGCGATCCGTTCGATGCCTCGGATCCCCGATGCCGCGATTCCGGTGGTCCGCATCGAGATCTCGCTTCGTTCGACGCTCTCCTCGCTCCCCGCGCCGATCAGCATCACGTTGTTCGCCGAACCGCTGGTGCGCAGCGATTGCTGCATGCCGCTCACGAATCCGCCGGCGGCCATCACCAGCAGGACGACCAGTCCGCATCCGGCGGCGCTGAGAAGGAGCCTGACCGGATTCCGGCTCATGTTCCGAACCGCGTATTCGAATGGAAGTCCGCGCATGGTGGTGCCCTTCCGTGACGGTCAGATCGCCCGCAATCCCTCGGTGATCTCGCTTCGTGCGGCGCGCAACGCGGGGACCGCCCCCGCGAGCAGTCCGAGCAGGATCGCGATGCAGGCTCCGAGCAGCGCGAGTCGCGGGTCGTTGACGATCTCCACGTTGACCCCTTCCATCGACATGCTGAATCTCCCGATCGCGATCAGGGAGGTCGAGGCCGCGCCGCCGATCACGCCGCCCGCGAAGCCGAGGATCGCGCCTTCGAGCAGCACCATCCACGCCAGCAGTCCCCCGGTGTAGCCCAGCGTCTGCAGGACGGCCTGGTCGCGTATCCGGTCCCGCATCGCGAGGATGATCGCGTTCGCGATCAGTGCGAGCACCGCCGCGAGAGACGCCCATCCGACCCAGCCTGCGAAGCCGACCATCTCGATCACGTCGCGCACCGCCCTGCCGACGAAGGCCTTCTCGGGCCAGGTGCTGGTCGGATGCTCGTCGTGCTCGAACTCGGCGTCGATGACCGCGGCGATCTCCTCCATCCGCGCGGGCGTGTCGACGGTGACGTTGAACTGGGTGACGATTCCTCCGGTGCCCCCGCGAGTCATGGTCTCCTGCAGGAAGGGCAGCTGCACGTACGCCACGTTCCGGTCCTGGGCCCGTTCGCTCGCGACGATGCCGGCCACGTAGACCGTGATCCCGGCGGCGCTGAAACGGTCGCCCACCGAGACGCCGCGTCGCGCCGCGAGCGATTCCCCCACGACGGCCGCGTCGCTGCGAAGCCGCCAGTCGCCCGGCGCACCGGCGACGAACCGTCCGGCATCGCCGAGAGTCGTCTCGAGATCGTCGCCGGGGACGCCGCGAAAGGTCACCACGTCGAGGCTGGCCCGGCAGTTGGACACGAGGATCTGCATCGGGATCACCGTCTCCACCCCCTCGATACGGCCGATCCGGTCGCCGTAGAACTGGGGCAGGCGACTGGTGAAGGGGCAGAAGCGGTCCTCGCGGTAGACGACGAGCGTGGTGTCCTCCGCGGTCGCCTGGGTCGCATCGTCCACGCCCGCCCGCATCGCCTCGACGCTCGTGAACAGGAACATCGCCACCGCGATGCCGCTCACCGTGAGTCCGGTGCGGACGGGGGTGCGCACGATCTGGCGCCAGACGGTCGGGACGACGGCGATCAGCCGGTTCATCGCGCCACCTCCGTTTCGGCTTCGAGCGTCTCGTCCTCGCGTTCCGCGAGCCGGCCCTTCTCCAGATGGAGGACGGTGTCGCACCACGCGGTGGTCTTCGGGTCGTGGGTCACCATGACGATGGTGCGCCCCAGTTCCCGGTTCAGCCGCGCAAGCAGGTCCATGATGGTCGTCGCGCTCTCGCGATCGAGGTCGCCGGTCGGCTCGTCGGCGAGGATCAGCGTCGGATCGGTGACGATCGCCCGGGCGATGGCGACCCGCTGTTCCTGTCCGCCCGAGAGCTGCCTCGGGTGGTGGTCGCTCCGATCCGCGATGCCGACGAGGTCCAGGGCCGCCGCGACGCGTCGATGCCGTTCGCGACGAGTGATCGGATGCAGCAGCAGCGGCAGCTCGACGTTCTCGTAGGCGGAGAGGACGGGCACCAGGTTGTAGAGCTGGAAGACGTATCCGACCGCGGCGCTGCGCCAGCGGGCGAGCGGTCCCCGGGCCAGTTCGTGGATCGGGCGGCCGTCGATGACCAGGGAGCCCCGGGTGGGTCGGTCGATTCCGGCGAGGAGGTTGAGCAGCGTGGTCTTTCCGGAGCCCGACGGGCCCATGAGGGCCACGAAGCGTCCCGCGTCGATGTCGAGGTCGAGGCCGTCGAGAGGGGTGATCGCCTCGTCCCCGCGATGATAGATCCGCGTCAGATCGCGGCATTCGATGAGTGTCATGCGTCGGCCTCCATCCCGGCGTCGCGGACCCGGATCGCGTCGCCCTGCCGGACGTCCGCGTCGAGGATCACCATGTCACCGGCGCGGAGTCCGGACCGGATCTCGACCCAGCCCTCGAACGTCCGTTCGCCGACCTCCACTTCGCGGCGGTCCGCGATCCCCTCCCGGCCGCGACGATCATCCACCACCCAGATCCGGCCGGAATCGTCGATCGCGTCGGCCGGCGCGAACACCCGATCGACGGTCCGGCGACCGGGCTCCCCGTCGTCCGGCCGGGCGAGGATCCGGACCCGCGCGAGCATGTCGGGCTTGAGCAGCGGGGATGGATCGACGACGTGCACCTTCGCCTCGACCGTGTTCTTGGAGATGTCCGCCCGGTGCACGAAGCGGGTGACCCGGCCCTCGAACACGACGTCGGGGAGCAGGTCGACCACGATCTCGGCGGGTTGTCCGACGCCCACCTTCGCCGCCTCGGCGAGCGGGATGTCGGCCCGCACCTGGAGCATCGACGGATCGTAGAGATGCACCACGTGGGCCCCGTGCTGTCCATTCCCGAACTGGATCGTCGATCCGGGGGAGGTCAGTCGCTCGATGACCACGCCTCCCACCGCCGCCCGGACCGTGCAGCGATCGAGCGCGAGCTTCGTCTCGGCTCGATCGGCGATCGCGCGATCGAGCTCGGCCGTCGCGACCCGCACCGCGGCCCTCGCGTTCTCCAGTTCGAGCGTCTCGTGGACCAGCAGTTCGCGACTCCGAATGCTCGCGGCGTGATCCGCACGGGCGGCGGCGAGCTTCGCGGTCACCGAATCACGCTCGGCCTCGACACCCTCGATCTCGGCCTCGATCGCCCGGAACCGGATCCGCATGCGCTCGACCGGTCCCGCCGCGACCGCGCCCTCCTCGACGAGCTTCGACTTCCGGTCGATCTCGTCCTTGAGTTCGTCCATCCGCGCCCGGAGGCCCGCGATCCTCGGCGGGTATCCCGCGAGATCCGCCTCGAGCTGGGCTTCCTTCGCGGCCATCACCGCGACCCGCCGATCGAGATCGACGAGCTCGTCCATCTCCACCTCGGCGGCGCGGCGGGCGGCGATCGCGGCGTCGAGCACGCCTCGTCGCTGCTCGACCACGGCATCCGCCCGGCGATGGGCGATCTCGGCGTCGTCGGCGACCAGGCTCGCCACCGCCTGTCCGGGTTCCACGCGATCGCCTTCCAGCACGTGGATCTCGGAGACGATCCCCTGGGTGAGGGCGGGGACGTAGATCGAGAACGGATCGGACTCGATCCATCCCGGCGCCTGCACGACGACGGTGTCCTCCGGCGCGGCGATCCCCGGCCCCGCTTCGATCGATCTGATCGCGACCGTGGTGGCCCGCACGTCGGTGCGGGGTCGCATCGCGTCCCAGCCCACCACGGCGAGGAGCGCCGCGGTGGCCAGCAGGATCGCGACCGGAATCACGAGTCGTGCGACGAGGCGTCGGGGCGGCCGCGGTATCCGATCGGCCGCTTCGGGCCTGATCGCTTCGATTCCCTGGTTCTTCATGATGGAACCTCCGTGGACGGGTGTTCGGTCGGGGGACGGTCTTCGCCGAGGGCGGTGGTCGACTCCGCCTCGACGGTCGGGACGGCGGGCGGGATCGGGGCGATCTCGAAGGATCCGCCGACCTCCTCCTGCAGCGTGATCCGCTCGACCTGCATGGTCAGCCGGAACTGGACGAGTCGACGTTCGACCTCGACCCGTCGGCGCTGGGCGAGCAGCAGCACGGTGAGGTCGATCACGCCCTCTCGATACGCCGATTCCGCGAGACGCTCCGCCTCCATCGCCGGCTCGAGGACCTGTTCCGCGTAGTCGGCGCTTCTCCGCATCGATCGGACGAACGCCTCGCGCGTCGCGCGGGCCGAGCCGATCGCCTCGCGACGGACCTCGAGGAGATGCATCCGGGCCGCGTCGAGTCGCGCCCGGGCGGCGGCGACCCCGGTCGATCCGTCGTCGAGGATCGGCAGGGGGATCCGCGCTCCGGGGACCACCGCCTCGCGATCCATGAAGCCTCGTCGCCACGCCGCACCGGCGCCGATCTCGGGCCATCGGGCCGCATCCGCGAGACGTCGGCCGGCCTCGGCCTGGACGACGCCCATGCGGGCCGCCGCGACGTCGAGTCGGACCACGCTCGCCAGTTCCACGATCCGCGCCTCCCCGGGCACGGGACCGGTCGATGAGAGGATCCCCACGACCTCGAAGGAGGCCTCCCCATCGGGGCAGCCCATGGCGGCGAGGAGTTCGAGACGCGCGCGTCTCGCGTCGCTGCGTGCCGCCTCCGCGGCCGTGGCGCTCTCGGCCGCGTCGACGAGCGCACGGTCGAGATCCACGCGGGACGCCTCGCCGACCTCGACGATGCTCGTCACGGTCTCGACCGTCCGTCGCGTCGCTTCGGCGTGCGTTGCGTCCAGAACCTGCATCGCGTGCGCCGCGACCGCGGCGGCGTGGAGTCGTCGCACCTCGGCATCGAGCGCGATCATGCTTTCGGCGGCCTCGAGGATCTTCGCCCTCCTCGCCGCATCGCGGTCATCGACCCTGGCGTCCCGGGTCCAGATCCACGTCAGCTGCTGGGTGATCCCCGCCACCGCCGGTGCACCGGAAATCCCGTCGATCGCGACGCCCACCGCGAGATCGATCGCGGGATTGGGCGGGAGGTCCGCCTGCGCGAGTTCGGCGCGGGCGAGATCGAGCCGCGCGAGGGCCAGCCTGATCTCCGGGTCGCGCTGGAACGCGACCCGGACGGCGGTCTCGGCGTCGAGGGGATCCGCGAAGTTCCACGCGGTGGGCTGGAGCACGGGATCTCGAGCGACGTCTTCGGCGTCGAATCCCGTTCGAAGGCGGTCGGCGGCGAGTTCGTCGACGCGAAGGCGATCGGACGTCGGGTCGCTGGAGATGCAACCGCTTCCGAACGCGACGACGAGCGCGGCGACCGCGGCGCCGCCGATCGGACGATGATTGGGTCGTGATTTTCCGGACATGCTTGATTCCGAACGGACGACGTGACGACACCCCGGTGACCCGTTTGCGGATCTTCGGGGACGGCGAGGTCGTTCGGGATCAGTGCTGGAGGACCACGACTCGACGGAGGCTCCGGGCCGATCGCGTCGGGTCCCGCCCGGGCGGGGGCTCGCCCCGCCGGACCGCGGGGCCTCCGCCGGAGGCCGTGCGGAGGTCGGCTTCGGCGTGCAGCGTCTTCAGTTCGGGCAGGAAGGCGATCTGGTCGAACGCGTCGTCGAGGTCCTGGTCCACGGTGACCGGTGCCTTCACGCAGCAGCCGTCGCAGCCGCCGGAGTCGTCGTCGGGACGGTCCGGGTCGGCGTCTTCCGCGGGGCAGTGACCCGAGCAGCATGACGGCAGCGAGTTCTCGGGGCCCTCGGAGACGACCGCTGCGGCGGTCCTGAGCACGCAGCAGCAGATCGGCATCATCACCGCCAGGGCGGTGGCGACGAGATTCCGTCCGAGGATGCCTCCGAGCGGGTTCATGCAGCGAGCCTCCGGGCGCCGACGGAGATCGGCGCGTCTCCAAGTATATGGGGCCGATTCGACCGGGGTTCCACCAAATTCCCCGGGCGTCGGTTCCGAAACCGCGGTGGTTCCCGGCGATCGATCCCGAAACGCCGATTATCGCGTCCGGCACTCGTTTCGTCCGGACTGGTTCCGTCCGAAAACCCGATCCCCGAGGCGGTCCGGCGTCGGGATGGGGACGGGATGCAGCGGGTACCTTTGTGGATCGACCCAGACTCCGGAGACGACCGCATGCTGCCCGATCTCGAATACGCCGCCCTCCGCTTCGAGACATTCGCGGACGAGGTGCTGAGACCGCTGGTCACGCCGGTCTCGGAGCCGCTCGAGATCTCGGTCGCGCAGTTCGAGGGTCGTCCGTCGCACGCCGAGATCACGGCGCTCGACGAATCGGCGTTCACGAAGGTGCGGCCCGGGTGGCGGTGGGGCCCGGTCTGGAGCACCGCCTGGTTCCGACTTCGAGGGGGCGTCACCGATCCGATGCGCGGTCACGAGATCCACCTCCGCTTCGACGCCGGGACCGAGGCGCTGCTGTGGCGGAACGGTGCACCGCACCACGGATTCGACTTCAACCGTGATCGAGCCCCGCTCTTCGCCTCCGGGGAGGGTGACGGTGACGTCGACCTGCTGGTGGAGGCGGCCTGCAATCTGCCGCTCGGCGTCTCCACGTTCTGGTGGGACGATCCGGAAGTGCAGGCGCGGTGGCGCGAGGAGAAGCCGGGCCGACTGTCCGAGGTGGAGCTCGTGGCCTACGACGACGCCGCCTGGCGTTTCGTGCAGGCGTGGGATCTTGCGCGACGAACCATGCTGCTGCATGCCGCCGACGTGCCGCGGGCGCAGAAGCTCCAGGCGGGCCTGCGCTCGATCCTCGGCAGGATCCCCGCGCACGATCCGCGGCCCGCGATCGATGCCGAGCTCCCGGTGCTCGAATCGCTGCTGCGAGGCGTCGGACCGGAGGGTGGTACGGGAACCACCTGCATCGCCGTCGGCCACGCACACATCGACACCGCCTGGCTCTGGCCGCTCGCGGAGACGCGGCGAAAGTGCCTCCGGACCTTCGCCACGGTCGATCGGCTCATGGAGCGAAGTCCCGACTTCCGGTTCCTCTGCAGCCAGGCCCAGCAGTACCGGTGGATCCGGGAGGATTCGCCCGAACTGTTCGATCGGATCGCCACCCGGGTCCGGGAGGGCCGATGGGAGCCCGGGGGGGCGATGTGGATCGAGCCCGACTGCAACGCGCCCAGCGGCGAGAGCCTCGTCCGGCAGATCCTTCACGGAACCGGATGGTGGGAGGCGGCCTTCGGGGCCGATGCGCCGCAACGTCATCTCTACCTCCCGGACACCTTCGGATTCCCCGCGTCGCTGCCGCAGATCGTCGTCGGTGCGGGCCTCGACACCTTCATCACCAACAAGATCAGCTGGTGCGAGCGCAACCGGTTTCCCCACGTCTCGTTCGACTGGATCGGGATCGACGGCACGCGCGTGCTCACGCACCTCACGCCCGGTCACAACTACAACAGTTCGATCCTTCCGGAGGATCTCCGGTTCGCCGAGCGGAACGTGGCGTCGCTGGACGAGGCCGTTCTCCCGACCTGGCTCCAGCCCTACGGATTCGGCGATGGTGGCGGCGGTCCGACCGTCGAGCAGATCGAGCGGATCGAATGGATGGCCCGCGGCGTCGAAGGGCTCCCGCGGGTGGAATTCGGGCGGGCGGACGACTTCTGCGGCAGCCTGCACGCCGACGCCGACCGACTCCGAGCGGAGGCGGACGGTCCGGCCCGTTGGGACGGCGAGCTCTACCTCGAACTCCATCGAGGGACCTACACCTCCCACCAGTGGCTCAAGCAGGCGAACCATCGCGCCGAGTCGACGCTCCGGTCGATCGAGATTTTGTCGTGCGGCGATCCTCGCGCGAGTTCGGCGAGCATCGGCGGGTGCCGGGCGCGGATCGACGAGACGTGGAAGACCGTCCTGCTCAACCAGTTCCACGACATCCTTCCCGGTTCGTCGATCCGGGAGGTCTACGACGACGCGCGGGTGCAGATGGACGAAGTCGCCGAGACCTGCGGCGGGGCGATGGACGACGGTCTCGCGAGCTGGGCCGCGTCGCTCGACGCGACGGGGCTCGATGCACCCGTCCTGGTCTACAACCCGGCGAGCACTCCGCGAGGCGGCATCGTGGACGTGGACGGCGAGCTCCTCCCCGTCGAGCCGATCCCGGCGGTGTCCGCGGTCCTCGCCGACGCGATGCACCTGCACGCGGTGCCGCCGGTCGAGGTCGACCGCGACACGCTGCGGAACGGTCGCGTCGAGGCGACGTTCGACGAGGTCGGCCGCGTGATCGCGCTTCGGCGATCCGGAGGCGAGACCATCAACGCGTCCGACGCGGACGGTCCGATTCCGATGAATCGTCTCCGGCTCTACGAGGATCGACCGCGGCGGTGGGAGGCCTGGGACGTCGACCGTGACTACCACGAGAAGTTCGAGGAGGTCGACGCGCCCGCCGAGCGCCGCGCGGTGATCGAGTCCGGTCCCCTGCGCGGTGCCATCGAGTTCGAGCACGCGATCGGTCGTTCGAGCCGTCTCGTGGTCCGGTACGTCCTCGACGCGGATTCGGATCGACTCGACGTCGACCTGCTGGTCGACTGGCGGGAGGATCACACGCTCCTCCGCGCGGAGTTCCCGACCCGCATCCGGGCCCGATCCGCGACGTACGGCATCCAGTTCGGCGAGCTCGAACGAGCGACGCACCGGAACACCAGCTGGGAGCAGGCACGGTTCGAGGTGCCGGGTCGTCGCTGGATGGACCTCGCCCGACCCGGGCTGGGCCTCGCGGTGCTCGACGCCGGCATCGTCGGTCGGAACGCGTGCGAGGGCGTGCTGGGCCTGAGCCTGCTGCGATCCCCGAAGTTCCCCGATCCGACCTGCGACCGGGGCCGTCATCGTCTTCGATACGCCCTGATGCCCCACGGGGGCGATCGTCGAACGGCCGGAAGGGCGGGGGTTGATGCGGAGGCCGAGGCGTTCGCGGAACCGCTCGTGATTCGTCGATTGCGGTCCGGCGAGGCGTCCGCGGGCGGCGTCGATCGGATCCGGCCGGTCGAGATCGACGTCCACGGTGCGGCGGCGGTCGAGATCGCGTCCCTGAAACCGGCGGAGGACGGCGACGGCGTGGTCCTCCGGATCGTCGAGAAGCACGGTGGCTCGGGGATCGCGACGATCCGCATGCCGGGATGGTCCGAACCAACCGCGGTCGATCTGCGCGAACGTCCGGTGAATCCCGAGGCGACGTTGGAGACGCGCGAAGACGGTGGGTTCGAGCTGCCGCTCCGCCCGTTCGGCATCGAGTCGATCCGACTCCGGCGATCCTGAAATCCACCTTCCATCGGGGCGGCGACCCGGCGTCGTCCGACCGGGTGCGGTGGATGGCCGTTCGGGATCCGTGCAGGCCTGCCGCGGGCGGTTAGGGTCGACGCCGGAGGCCGCATGCACGACGAAACGATCCTCTGGTTCGACTTCGAGACCTTCGGTTCGCTGCCCCGACCGTGGGACGGTGGTCGGTCCGGTCCGTATCCGAGACGGGACCGTCCCTCCCAGTTCGGGGCGATCCGGACCACGCTCGACCTCGAGGTGGTGGGGGAACCCGTCGAGCTCCACTGCCGTCCGTCGGTGGAGGAACCGCCTGCGATCGGTGCGTGCCTGGTGACGGGGATCGTTCCGTCCGACACCGCGGCGGGACTCGAGGAGGGGGCCTTCATCGAAGCCGTGATCGACGCGCTCTCGACGCCGGGGACGACCTGCACCGGCTGGAACAGCCTCGGCTACGACGACGAGATCGTCCGCTTCGCCGCGTGGCGGAATCTCCTTCCGCCCTACGACCGTGAGTACAAGCGGGACAACGCGCGATTCGATCTGCTGGTCGCCTTCCGATTCGCGTGGGCCACCGGCCGGCGATCGGGGATCGAATGGCCGACGTACGAGGACGGTTCGGTCTCGCTCGCCCTCGGCGATCTCGCGGCGGCGAACGGCATCGAGGATCACGCCGAGACGGCGCACGACGCCTTGGCCGACGTCCGGGCGACGATCGAACTCGCGCGGTTGCTTCGAAGATCGCAGCCGAAGCTCTGGGACTACGCCTTCGGGCTTCGCCGGAAGAAGGCGGTCTCCAAGGTGGTCGACGTGGAAGGAAGTCCGTTCCTGCTCTGCGATCGCGGCATCGGGGCCGCCCGTGGACACGCGACGATCGCGGTGACCATCGACCAGCTCGACACCAACGGGCGTCTGGTGCTCGACCTGCACGGCGACCCCGCCGAGATCCTCGATCTCGAACCGCGTCAACTGCACGCCCGCTTCCACCGGCTCGATCCCGACCTGCCTCGGGTGCCGGTCCGGCGGATCCGCACCAACAAGCTTCCCATGGTGACGACCCCGAAGGTCCTCGACACCGCCGCGGAGGGCTGGACGGGCATCGGGATCGATCGGGAGGTCGTCGAATCGCGAATGGCCTTCGTGCGGGAGCACCATGCCCGGATCCGCGAACGTCTCCGGCTCGTGGCGGACGAGCCGCCGGAGACGGCGAACGTCGACCCGGAGGAGCTTCTGTACGCGGGATTCCCCGCCGACGGGGATTCGTACGCGATGCGCACCGCGCGGGACGGCGGGCCGGAGGCGCTTCGCCGATTCAGCCGGACCGCCGGTGACGAGCGGCTCGCCGAACTGGCGTTCCGGTACCTCGCGCGGACCCACCCCGAATCACTCGATGCGGAGGAGCGGGCGCGCTGGAAGCTCCACCTGCGCGATCGCCTGCTCGGATCCGGGAGCGGAGAGGCGTCGCGTGCCTCGGAATCCCTGGCGGCGATCCAGGCCGCCCGCAACGAGGGCGCGGACGTCCGGATCACCGAAGAGGTGGAGGCGTGGACCCGCGGACTCGCGGAAGTCGTCGACGTCGAACTCCCGAAAGCCATCTGACCGTTCGGCGGCTCCGACGGCGAGTACGATTCAACCGTGCATCTCTCGAGCCTCGACTGGTCCATCCTCGGCGGTTGCTTCACGGTCCTCGTCGTGGCCGCGATCGCGACCAATCGATACGCGAGGTCGGT
>MDTG01082942.1_pt1 | contig 12463 bp, 20 predicted proteins | sample 811421 | NCBI WGS metagenome assembly MDTG01 (sample SAMN05326645, study PRJNA326480) | marine metagenome | isolation source: seawater | place: Pacific Ocean: South East | collected 2011 | reverse complement strand
TTGTTCGCGGAGCCAGACAGGATGAGTGGGGTCGAGTATCTCAAATCAATGCCAATGACACAGGACACACGTTTTCAATTGGAGCAAGTTCTTATAGACACAGATTCAGTCTTTTCAACGGTGTTGCGTGAATCTAAAAGAGCAGTGCTAATGATGAGCGTCAAAAACATCGCTGACAATAATTTGCCAAGTGCCACTCCTATTATTGAAAAAGGCAATGTGAAGCCATGGATTTATGAGTTTGGTGGCATTGTTTCACCGCATCCAAAGATATCGGCAGGTTCATCGGGTATGGGTGTAAACGTTACGTCGCCGGAGCCAGATGCTGTGGTTAGGAAAATGCCAATGTTGATAAGGATAAATGGAAAAATATATCCAAGTATGGTTCTTGAGAATGTAAGATTGCTCAACGGCTCTAAACGAATCAAAGTAGTAGCGAAGGAGCACGGAATTGATGAGATATTGGTTAGCAAAAAAGCAGGCGTCCCTGTAAATCATATAGCGGAGATGTACATTAACTATGCAGATCCTAAGATGTATGTTAACCTGAGTGCGTCGGACATACTTACAGACAACTACAACGAAAATAAAATTAAAAATAGGATTGTTGTAGTTGGACTAGACGCCGCAGGGTTAAGCGTCTTGAAATACACTCCACACGGTCTGACAACAGATCAAAATATTTCTGCACAGGCTCTAGATACTGTGTTGACGGGAAATTTCCTTTTGAGAACACCACAAGCAGACACATATGAGATAATCTTCTTGGCATTTTTATTATTGTTATTAATCTTAATTTTGCCAAGGACAGGTGTTTTATTAGCACTGCCACTTTTACTTTTTATAGAAACCGGTGTTGCCTACGCCGCTTTCATGGCATATACCAATAAAGGATTCTTAGTAGATCCTAGTTGGATAATGTTATCTGTATTTTTTGTTTGGGCACATAGTACATACAACAATTTTGCCACACAAAGCAGGTTACGTAAACAAATCAAAAAACAGTTTGAACACTATCTAGACCCTGGTATGGTTAAAAAATTACAAAAAGATCCTTCCCTTTTGCGTCTCGGAGGGGAAACAAGAGAAATGACTTTCCTATTTTCTGATATTAGAGGATTTACACCAATATCTGAAAAATACAAAGGTAATCCACAAGGGCTGACAAAATTGATTAATAGGTTTTTAACACGCATGACAGATGTCATTATTAGGCACGGCGGAACCATAGACAAATTTATGGGAGATTGTATTATGGCTTTTTGGAACGCACCGCTGAAAGATCCAAACCATGAGGAACACGCGATACAGGCCGCGATAGAAATGAAAGCAGAACTGCAAAAATTGAATCAAGCGTTGTTGGCAGAAGGACTGCCAAAAATTAATATAGGAATTGGTATTAACACAGGTGAGGCTCTTGTTGGAAACATGGGATCTGAACAGCGATTCGATTATTCCGTAATTGGTGATGCTGTCAACTTGGCATCAAGATTAGAAAGCAGTAGTAAGACTTTGGGACACACGGTGGTTGTGGGAGAAGCCACAGTCAATGCGTCCAAGCACAATTACAAATTTGACTACATAGACGAGATTCAAGTCAAGGGCAAATCTGAGAAGATCAAGGTGTACACAATACCTAGTTAAATACCCATACAATGAGTTTTTGGACATTAGTTGCAGAATTAGGCCTGCCAATAGCGGCAACAATAGGACTTGGTGCCTTTATTATGGTAATAATAAAGTACATCTTAGGATCCGTTGTTGCATCAATCAAATTCATAGAAAGCGTGATCACACAGTTAGACAACAGGGTAAAAACTATGAACAACGATATCTTAAAACTCGACCAAGAAGTGTCAGAACAGTTGGGACTACCTATTGATACCGACAGGGTGGCACGTGCAGACGGCAAGAAGGACGCTAGGAAAGACTAATGGACATTGTAACAGTTATAAACGATTATGGTTTTCCTGTGGTCGCGGTGTTTTTCCTCGCTTACTTTATCTGGTATCTATACAATTATATTGTAAAGGAAATCAAACCAAAACTTGGCTCAACATCAACAACTCTAATTGCTCTCATTGACAGAGTGCGTATGCTTGACAATGACCTTATAAGGCTCCAAACCAAAGTGCGTACTTTTCGACAGAAGAAAAAGAAGTAAGTACTTTTAGGTCAGGAGAGAAAATGAAATTTTTCATGGTTATTATTATTTGTATGGGTGCGGATTTTTGCGAGGCAATCTATGAACAGACTCCGTATGAAAGTAGACAAATATGCCAACAAGAGGCCGCCACTGTAAGGAATTACATGATAGATGCGTTCCCTCAAAGCAGTGGTGAAATACATTGTTTTACTGAAGAAGAATTAAGTCTCTACAACGAATATCTTAGATACGGTGGCAAGCCGTCTCTAAATCCACCAGTGCAAGGCTCGGACGCCTAATTGACATTACCAAAAAACTAGTGTATAGTTGCGTATGATCCACGCAATGATAGATTTAGAAACTTTAAGCACCAATCCTAATGCGGTGATACTAACCGTGGGTGCTGTAAAATTCGATCCGTACACCAGCATGAAGCCATATGACGATTTATATTTTAGAGTGGACGTAGACAGTCAGTCCAGCATGGGTAGAGACGTTATGCAAGAAACTTTGGACTGGTGGGGCAAACAACCAAAAGAAATATCCGAAGAGGCTTTGAGCGATAAAGACAGGATACCACTTGACCATATGATAAAGGCCATAAACAAATGGAGCGTGGGTGTCGATGTCTTTTGGTGTCAAGGTCCCTTATTTGATTACGCTATCCTGCAAGACATCTACACACAGTTAGGTCATCCCCAGCCATGGCAATACTGGCAAATTCGTGATTCAAGAACACTTTTTAGTTTGGTTCCAAAAGACAACGAAAAAAGGGTGGGACATCACAATGCATTACAGGATTGTATATTTCAGGCGAAGAAAGTGCAGAACGTATACAGACAATTAGGAATAACAAGTCAAAGTAAATATTGATATGTACAAACCTCTTCCAGACGGATTAACTATAAAACATTCTAAACTACAAGGACTAGGTGTGTTTGCCACTCGAGATTTCGAAGCAGATGTTATTCTAGGCATCGCCCATATAGACAACAAAAACTTTCCCCATGGTTTCATAAGAACTGCTTTAGGCGCCTTTTATAATCATTCAGACGATCCGAACTGTAAAAATGTTAAAGGTTTCTGGCACCAGTTGCCTGTGAAATATCTGATGACAACCAGGAATATTAGTGCTGGCGAAGAGCTCACAGCCAAATATACTTTGTACAAGGATTTCGATGCCAACGGAAACTAAATGGTATAATATAAATGACCTTTATACAATAAAGGATTACAAAATTACACACAGAAAAGATCCTGTAACCAAATGGATCAAACTACCTTGCGTTTACAAGATTAAAGTCAACAATAAAATAGTCAACGTTGGCAGGTCAGACACCTGCAAAAAGCATGGCGGAGCCGAGAAGGTTAGGAAGGCGTTGGTAAATTTACTCGGGGTGTTAGAGCACAACAAGTCGGTCACTAAAACCAAGTATTGGGAAAAAATTAGATTGCAACATAGACCAAATTCTAGTAACATAAAGATAGGAATAATAAAAACAAATGCAATCGCAAAAACCTATCTACAAGAAGCCATTTGAACAAATAAACTCCTACGAAGAATCAACTTGGCTTGGCAACGACACGCCTTTCTATGAGACCGAATACACAGGCGTGTTTAACGACAAATATCCTTGCATCGAAGGACACAAATTATTCATACCAAAAAAGAACACACCAGAATTTGTTGGCAAGTCATACGGCTTGGCATATGAGTTTGGTGAAAGATGGGTGAAAGAGGGCAAGATCGACGGCTTCAATGTTGGCATGAACATGGGCCAATGTGCAGGGCAAACTATCATGTGGCCGCATATACATTTTATACCAAGGCACGAAGGAGATGCTAAACCAAAGGGTGGCATGAGATACGCCCATCCGAATGCAGACCATAGGGACTATTACTAATGAAAAAGAAAAAAATTACAAGTGGATCAATCTTTACTTCTCCAGATGGTGGCGAAACAGTTTATGAACAATTACCAAACGGCGAAAAAATACTAGTCGAACAATCTCAACTTGCTAAAGATCGTGAAACAGCATTGGAAGAATTTGACATGGTCGGAGAAGATGCTATCATGCTAAGGCGTCAATATCCAACACTACAAAAAGCCTGGGACCGTTACCAAACTGTGTGGAATTTAGTGGTAAAACACGACTAGGCAACGCACGATCCATATCACTTTTACCATGCGTATACAAGCGTCTGTGTGCGTTTAAAAGGCATTAAATATGCATATGACGAAGTACGTTAGCATCATAGGAAATGGCGAATCAAGAAGAGGATTTGATATAACACCTTTGAAAAGTATTACCACAATGGTAGGATGTAATGCAATTTTCAGAGATCACAATTTAGAATATATTGTTGCTTGTGATCGTCATATGTGCCAAGAAGCCGCCAACACTTGTGGTAAAAATACTACTATCTATACCAGACAAAATTGGTACCAGCAATTTGCTTACTGGCCTAATGTAAAGTGTGTTCCTGAACTGCCTTACGAAGGAGATAAACGGCAAGACGATCCGTTTCACTGGGGGACTGGACAATTCGCGGCGCTTGTGGGAATGACTTTTAAACCAAAAGCAATTTTTCTAGTTGGCATGGATCTTTATGGAATTGGTAGTCATAAAGGACCAGAGGGAGTTAATAACATTTATAAAGGAAGCAAAGGATATACCTATATAAAAAGACCAGTTGATCCAAGATACTGGATATATCAGTTTAATAAACTATTTCAAAACTCTACGTGTAGATGGATTGTTGTCAATGATGAAAATTGGAAAATGCCTGCCGAATGGAAAGAAAACAAAAATGTATTTCAGGACACTTACGAAGGACTTGCGAAATGGATCAATCGCCAGATGAATAAAAAAGATGAGTAATGTATGTTCTGCACCATGGCGTGGTCTACACATTCAAACGGATGGAGGCATATCTACCTGTTGTGCAGGGAATTTTAAATTAGGGAACATCAACCACGACACAATCGAATCAGCACTGGCCAGCAACAAACTCAAAAAAGTAAGAGAAAGTATAATGAACGGTTCTCTACCAGAGGATTATTGTAAATTTTGTATTGCGGCTAGAAAAAATGGAGCCGCAGTTGAGCAAGACTGGCATAACTCTTTAAGTAAAGATTTTGACATACAAAAAGCAAGTCAGGAATATCAATATCCTGTAATCTTTGATGCACGTTGGAATAACACTTGCAATAGTGCCTGTGTGTATTGTAATTCTATGTTTAGTTCTAAATGGGCATCAATGACGAATACAAAAGAGCCAAAAGTCTTACATGATAACAAACAAAAAATAAAAACATTTTTCCTGGATAAAGGATCGAATTTAAAAACTGTCGCAATGGTTGGAGGGGAACCATTACTAATTAAGGAAAATGCAGATTTGTTAGATGTTATTCCAGATGATGTGACCATTGATGTGATTTCCAATTTTAGTATAAATGTAACCAACAGTAAGGTGTTTGAGAAATTGCTGACCAAAAGAAAAGTTCATTGGCATTTCAGCATGGAAAACGTCGGTGAAAGATACGAATATGTACGGCAAGAATCAAATTGGCAGAGACTATTGGACAATCTCAAAATACTTGGCAACGAGGTTAGAAATCCACCAGAAAAAAATGATCACGAGATACAGTTTCATAGTCTATATCATCTTTTCAACGGAACAAGACTTTGCGAATTCGAAGAATTTTCAGCAGAAGCATTATCATTCTTTCCACACAAATTAAAAGGATATCCTGGCAAACACATAGACATTGTATGGCAAAATTTTCAAGAGCCAACGGCAATGTGCTTGGATTACTATGGCAAGGATGTTCTTGAAGGATGCATTGTGGAACTAGAAAAATACCTGCATATGGACGTAAAACCACACGAAAAAGATTTCTTTGGTGACAAGATTGCAAAATGGAAAGCAGTTAAACAAAATACTTCAAATGACACAATAGCAAAGTTGAAAAGTTTCATTGACAGGCAAGAAAGCATTTTTAAAAAGCAAGGAAAATCTAAGGAACTATGGCCTGAGTTTTCTTGGATGCTGGATTGACAAAAATACAAAATAGTCTATAATACAACGTATGACCAAACCGATGCTAGACCATTTAATGGTACAACAGCAGATTAAGGCACCATACAAAAAATGGAAACACATGGTGGGAGTGATCTGCCTTAACCAAACCTATAGGAAACAGGTGAAGGAAATTTTGCCCAAGTTATTTAAAAAGTATCCAAACCCTGTGGCGTTTATCAGAGGCAGACAGAAAACACAAGAAAACCTATTGAAGCCTTTAGGCATGTGGAAGGTAAGAGCCAAAAGATTGAGAAACATGAGCATTGACTTCTTAAGTTGGGATGGCAAAGATGCCGCTGACTTACATGGTATTGGCAAATACGGTTCTGACAGTTACCAAATATTTTTTCAAAATTACATTCCTCCCAACGTGCAGGATAAAGAATTGAGAAAATACATTGACAATCTTGCAGGATAGTTTATAATAAGGTATGTTTGAAAATATAAAAGATGGAGATCTTATCACTCTGAAATTGGCTTCGGGCGAAGAAGTAATAGCAAAATATCAAAGCGGTTCAGACTCATACATTAGTATCGAGAAGGCGCTTGTCCTAATGCAAGGTCCACAGGGACTGGCTTTTGGAACATTTTTTTCTACTGCTGAACAAACAAAGCCTATCAATATTGCAAAGGACAAGATCACATCAATTGCATACATAAACGATAAAATTAGACAGGAATATGACAGGGTCTTTAGCAAAATTGAAGTGCCAAAAAAGCCTAGCATAATAACTTAATGGGAAATTTCGATAAACACTCAAAAAGCATAAAGGCACTGATAGATGTATCTGAAGCAATGCTAAACGCAATGGAAAAACATGGGGTTGATCCAGAAACAGTTTCGAAAAGACCTGAGTTCAGTGTCTTGATACATTTTTTAAAAAGTATTATAGACGGAGAATTAAATATACCTAACGAGCTCACTGACAGAATTCGAGACAATGCCGAAGATTTAGGTTTTGATATAAATGATATCAATAAAAGGTTACACTAGTCAGTGACAAGAGGACTCAAAGACTTTCATCCCTCTATAAAAACTCTGCAAGTCATCGAAACAAGGAGAAAAAGATGACTTACTATTCAACAAAAACGTATGGCCACAACATTGGTTTAAGTTGTGCGTTCAGACAGCCAAAAGCAGATCACTCACACTGTAGGTTTATACACGGATATTCTTTGGCATTCAAATTTACTTTTGGTTGCAAAGAATTAGATAACAAAAACTGGGCAGTTGACTTTGGATCACTCAAGCCATTAAAAAAATGGTTGGAGAATACTTTCGACCACAAGATTGCAGTCGACGAGAACGATGCAGAACTTGAAAAATTCAAAGAACTCGAAGAGGCGGGACTAGCCGAACTGAGTATTATGGACGGAGTAGGTGCAGAAAAATTTGCCAAACATGCTTTTGATTTTGCTGACAGCATTGTCCGAGCAGACACAAATAATAGATGTTTTGTTGTAGAGGTAGAGTGTATGGAACACGGAGCAAACAGTGCCATCTATAGCAGAAAATAAAATAATTGACGAAAAGATCATCATTGAATACGACAATAAAAAAGTAACCATAGATGTCTATGACACACCTTTAGGACACAGATTCCTTTCAGCCCTAAAGAACAACCTAACTAAAAAGAGGATACTAGAAAAAAACTTTTGTTTCTTGGGTTGGGCAAGTTCAAAAAGGGATCTGTCGCATCTGGTAGTTGAACTTAATAAAAGTGTCGAACAAATAAACTCATTCTCATTTCAACCTAGATATGAAAAGATACACCCTTTTGTTACAGACGACTTTCAGTTTAGTGCAAGGTTGCCAATCGGTAGAGATGACAGAATGATGGGTCTAAGGTTGAAACATGACGCCTGTAATTTATTACATAGGTACTTCGAAGAACTACAAGGCACTGCCTGGAAGATAAGTGATTTTTATCGTCAGGCCGACCCCGAAACAAAATACGCTATACGGCAACTGAATAACCTTTGTCACGAAATAGAAAGTTGGGTATTATCCTACAGGAAGACAAAGTATGAACCTGAATGGATACGTCCATCGCAAATTACGACATTCTTAAATGCACCCAGATACAATTTACATGATGAGGATTTTGAATTATTCAAGCAAAACAGATATAAAAGAGAACTAGGTGGCGTGTATTTGCACTGGAGCCAGGTTGGTAAAACATTATACGAAGTTTTCAGAGATGAACACGCACCAAAGATGACTGATGCCTTATGCAGTGAGATCAACCATCAAAAATATTATTCTGGAGAGTTTGATATAGAATGGGGGCGAACAATATCTGAGGATGATGAATTTAAAAAAGAAGAAATGATCAAGTATCGCGATTGGCTAAAGGAAAACAATTTCGACTGGGACAACAATAGACTTTCATTAGGTTATATAAAGTTAGGACAAATTGACATTCAAAAAAATTTCGAAGGCAAAAATTTTCTTGAAGTATATGAAGAAATGCATAATAACTTAAATATCAAGAGAATCTACACTGACATTGAAAATGTATCTTGTGACTATCCTTACTCACTTGATAACGACGGATGGAAGCAGATACAAATGGAAGGACTAAGGAAAGGATATGAATCAAGTAGTTTGCGTTAAATGGGGCAACAAATATCCTGCGAACTACGTCAATGTTCTAAAGAACATGGTGGCTCGACATACCACAGTTCCTTATAGTTTTGCCTGCCTTACAGATGATCCGGCTGGAATAGATGCTGATGTAAAAATTGTGCCTCTGCCAAAAGAATCACACATCAAGACGTGGTGGAGCAAACTTTGGATGTTTTCGCCAGATATGCCTTTGAAAGGGAACATTTTATTTTTTGATCTTGATGTTGTGATATTCAATAACATTGATAATTTGTTTAGCCACAATCCAGGCAAGTTTATGATTATAAGAGATTTCAATCGATGCAGAATACATGATTGGAAATTGTCAAATTCTAGTGTCATGCGTTGGCAATCTGGAACAATGGATTACCTTTACACAGAATTTGCTCAAAAGCCAGATAGAGTTATGTCACAAAATCACGGCGACCAGGATTGGATTACAAAAAGAGCAAAGGATGACATCACGCACTGGCCAGATAAGTGGATACGGTCATACAAATGGGAAATGATCGGCCTTAAGGATACAAAATTAATGACCGAAAATGGAAAAAAATATTTTAGGACTCCGGCCAAAATCGAAGAGGGTAATAGTGTTGCAGTGTTTCACGGGCAACCTAATCCCATGGAGTGTGCAGATAAATTTGTTGTAGATAATTGGAAATAATAAATACGAGTGCAACGCCACTTTATGTGACGTCGGCATAACACCGACCTCTGAATGTCTTAACTGCGTGGGCCGGGCCGTAAGTGGATTTCTCCACAAGCCTTTACAAAACATTGAAACGAGTTTAAAATTAATGATGTTTGAAAACATTCATAATTGGCCTTTGGAGCATTGGCACATAGAGGTATGTTCAAAATGCAGTCTAAGATGCACAAGATGTTCTCGGCAAGAAGTGCCGGAAGGACTTGTGAATAGAGACCTTTCACTAGAGTGGTTCCAAAACAATTTTACAGGAAAACTATTATCAGAAGTCCGCAAACTAACTTTTTGTGGCGACGACGGAGATCCTATATATGCTAAAGACTTATTGAAAATACTAGAATGGTTTAGGAAAAATAACAATAAAGTGCAATTTGTCATTGTAACAAATGGCTCATACAAAACTAAAGCATGGTGGCAGGAATTAAACCTTATATTGAATGATAAAGATCATATTCATTTTTCGCTCGATGGGTGGGATCAAGAATCAAATAACCTTTATAGGGTAAATTGCAATTGGTGGTCAATAATGCAAGGGATAGACGCTCTGAAAGATTGTAAAGCATATAAAACATGGGCCGCTATTGCTTTTAAATTTAATGAACACAAAATTGATCACATGAAATATCTGGCAAAGACTCTGAAATTTGATAACTTTCAATTGACTTTAAGTTCAAAGTTTGGAAAAAATTATGACGCATATCCAAAGGACGATCCTTTGCAACCAAGTGACAAGTACATAGCGACAGGAAGATTTACAAGGATAGGTAATAACTTGACTGGTAAAAAATGGCATGACAACTGTATTGATATATTTGCAAAAAGATTTTATAATACAAATACTGGTCCTTCTATTATACCTTTGTGTATGATCGGCAACAAAGGATTATACATCAACGCCGAAGGCAAATTTTATCCTTGTTGTTGGACCGCTTTAAGATATGAACACAACGATAATATTTTTGACTACGTTGATCAAACACAAACTTTGGGAGAAGTGTTGGACGATACAATGTGGAAAACACTTTTTGATGGAATGTCGTCTAGGAACGCACCTAGAGAATGCGGAGAAAAATGTTCCGCAGGAAAATGGAATTTAGAACATGCAACGGCCTGGTAATAAAAGTTTTGGTAGAGTAAAAGTGGAAAGGATCAAACCTACCCTTGACAAGGTGCCAGACGACTGCGGTTACATGCAGAAGTTTCGATATAACATAGACATGAATAGCAATGGAATAATGGGTGATTGTATAGAATGGTGCCAGATACACTGTAAGGGCAAATGGGGTTGGTGGTTTGAGCCTGCAGGCGAGATAGAAAACCCAAGAAACCATTGGGAAGATCAACGTGCTTATATGAGTTTCCAAAAGAAAAAGGACGCTTCTCGTTTTTGGCTGGCCATCGGAGTTAAGAACATGAACAACAAAGATAGATAATTAATAGTATGGAAGGATTTGAAAATATGAAATGGTTTGAAATCACTGATGAAGCAAAGAATCAGATGGAGAAACTATTAGCAAAAAATCCAGACAAGTTTGCGATAAGCCTCATGGTCGAAGGAGGTGGCTGTGCAGGATTCAAATACAAGTGGGGATTCATAGACAGCAAGGAAAAACTTATAGAAGGTGATCATGTTGAGGACTGGCACACCGGGAGATTTGTGGTTGATGAAGCATCGATGATGTATGTTGCTGGAACAAAGATAGACTGGAAGGAAGAAGTATTTGGTTCTCAATTTGAAATTATAAATCCTAACGCCCAGTCAGGATGTGGTTGTGGAGAGTCTTTCGGCGTGTAATGGACACAGCATTTATAATCGGAAATGGTGAATCAAGGAAAATTTTTCCAATACAGAATCTAAAGGGCAAGGGAACAATATATGGTTGTAATGCCATATATAGAGATTATCCATTATTGTGCGACCATATAGTAAGTGTCAATCCACCAATGTACGAAGAAGTAATGGCTTGGTATAATGCTACCAAACCTGATCTAACTGTTCACGGGCCGGAAGACATATCTGAATGGAACTACGCGGACGGTCTTCCTGTTGAATTACCCGGACATCTCAAGATTTACAGGATGTGGCGCGGTGCGGCAAAACTAAAGTGGGGCAATAAAATTAAAACACATGATTTTTCTGATAACAGAGGATCCGGATGCAGTGCGATTCTTTTGGCGGCCGAGGCAGGTTACAAACACATTCTATTTTTTGGTTTTGATATCCTTGGTGCAAGGCAATGGGAAATGGATGAGCCCAGCAGGATACAGAACAACTGCTATAAAGAAACTGTGAACTATCCTCAGAGAGAAAGTATGAAGGCCTACATGAAATACGAATGGTTATATCAGATAAGGCAAACCACACTAAAATTTCCAGACACTAATTTCTATTTTATAAACAGGCGAGAATACATAGAACGCAATCATTTCCTGAGAGGTTATTTTGATCAGCCTAACATAAAAGTTGGAATATATGCCGACCTACAGCGATGGATCAGTGGACAAAAGGATGACATTAGATGGTGGCGCCTATAAATCACACTTGTCACAGAAGTGTTTGTGACCCTTCAAGACCCTACTAGGATCTACCTTTGATTTGGGTTTTTTAAAAGTGTCACCACAGGTGTCGCATTTCAGTACGTATATAATGTTGTTCCTTCTAACGGTATGACAGATGCCCAATTTACTCTCTCTTTTGTACAATTTCAACGTTTTGAGCGTTTCTACGAACATGTAATTATTTAATAAATATGTAAAACCGAAATATGGCTAGAAAAATAATAGACACAGGAACGCTAGGAAATCCGTCAACGGGCGATACTTTACGTACGGCCATGACGAAGGCCAACACCAATTTTGAAGAACTATACACGGATTTGGCGGCCACAACATCAT
>MDTG01035088.1_pt1 | contig 12463 bp, 6 predicted proteins | sample 811421 | NCBI WGS metagenome assembly MDTG01 (sample SAMN05326645, study PRJNA326480) | marine metagenome | isolation source: seawater | place: Pacific Ocean: South East | collected 2011 | reverse complement strand
GTGTGATATAAATTCATTTGGAGTGTCATATTTTTTGTATTTTGCAAAAGTCTTTAAAGGGTTTTATTTTGGTCCAGGTTTTGACTATATGAGGGTAAAAATTACAGAAAAAAACTGGGAAACAACTGGTTTCTTAGGTTTTCCAAAAGACATAGAGTATACAAAATCTAGTGTGAACCTTGGAAATCTTGCTTTATCCTTGGGGTATTCGGCTTTGCTTGCAGAGTTAATTAGTTTTCGTTTGGGTTTACAGTATGGATATTTGTTTAAATTGAATAATATTATGGGAGCTGATAAATCTTTAGGTGAAAATTATAAAGGTAGTTTTGATCTTACTGACAGATTGCTTCTTAATGCATATTGCCAATTTGGTATTGTTTTTTAAGTTTTAATAATCAGCAATATTAATAAACAAAGTTATCTTTGTAAAAAATGATTTATTATATTTGTAACTTATTTAAAATATAAGTTTCTTATACATTTAATTTCTTGTACACTTAATAAATATGATTTATTACATTAAAGGTAATTTAGCTTTAGTTAAAGAAGACGTTGTTATTATTGATGTTAATGGAATAGGGTATAGTGTCTGTTGCCCAGATTCGATTTTATCAGAATTACCAGACATTGGTGCTTCAATTCATCTGTTTACTTATCATTATATTCGTGAAGATCAGCAACTACTATTTGGCTTTATTTCAGAAGAAGAACGTCAGTTTTTTATGACATTAACGACGGTATCAGGGGTTGGGCCCAAGTTAGGCATTAAAATTTTATCTTCATTATCAGTAAATGCGTTGACTCAGGCTATTATACAAGGGAATTTAGCGCAACTGACTCAAATTTCTGGGGTAGGCAAAAAAATGGCTGAGCGGATGGTTATTGAACTTAAAGATAAATTATCTCAATTATATGGAATGACAGGTATTAGTGTTGAAAATAATATAGCATCGGTTCCAAATGCCCTGAATAATGATTTAATGTTGGCATGTAAGTCATTGGGGTATTCTCACAATGAAATTAAAGAGGGTATCGTTAAAGCAGGGGAGTTAATTACCAGTGACGTCTCACTTGAAGAAAACCTCAAACAACTACTTAAACAGTTATAAAACAGAAAATAATATGTAATATGGGACTGTCCTAAATAACTCATCAGAGAGAGAATAACTATAATACATTTAAATAAATTCATTTGATTCCAAGTTAACAAAATGCTACCCTGAAATTAGTTGAAGTTGCAGTTATGCACAAACAAATTAAAATTGTGGATAAGTTTGTGGATAAATATTGAATAACTTAGTAGTTACGCAGGATATGGTCATAAAAAGCAAATAAAGTAAGTTCAATAAAGGTGTTAAATATCAAAAAAATTGATTTTAATGTAATAAGAAGCAAAATGTGGATAACTTGTGAATATAATGGGGTTTAATTGTAAATAATATAAAATAATGAGGTTAAATTGAATAAAATTTGGGATGAAATTATAACATGTTTAAAAGAGCAATTATCTGGGCCAGGTTTTCAAACTTTTTTATCGTCTGCATCTCCGGTTCGGTTAGAAAATAATGTGTTAACTATAGAAGTACAAAATGAGTTTTCCAAAGAATGGATTAAGGATAATTGTGAACAATTATTACATCAATATATTCCAAATTTTAAGGCTATTGCGATGAATTATGAGGTTGTTCAATTAGAAGAAAAAGCTGAAAATCAACAATTGAGCATTTTTTCTCCAGTTGAAAGCAAAGCCAGTTTATTAAAAGAGTCGATGTTTAATGCTAAATATCAATTTGATAATTTTATTGTGGGTCATAATAATCGTTTTGCGTATGCATCATCAGAAGCCGTTTCTAAGGCACCTGCAAAAGCATATAATCCGTTATTTATTTATGGTTCAGTTGGTCTTGGAAAAACGCATTTACTTCATGGGATTGGGTTAAAAATTCATGATACGTTTCCTCATCTTAAATCTCATTTAGTATCATGTGAAAAATTTACTAATGATTTAATTAATGCGATTAAAGATAAGTCAGTAGAGCCTTTTCGTGAAAAATATCGGAGTGTTGATGTGTTAATTGTGGATGATATTCAGTTTTTAGCTAAAAAAGAACAAACACAAGAAGAGTTTTTTCATACATTTAATGATTTATATAATCGAGAAAAGCAAATTATTTTAACTTCTGATCGACCGCCTAAAGAAATTCCGACATTAGGAGATCGGTTAAGAACACGTTTTGAGTGGGGGTTAATTGCTGATATTCAGGCGCCTGAACTTGAGACTAGAATTGCTATTTTAAGAAAAAAAATGGAATTGAATCAGTATCATATTTCAGACGAAATTTTGCATTTTATTGCTTCACAAATTCCAACTAATGTTCGCGAAATGGAAGGTGCTTTAACTCGAATTGTTGCTTATGCATCATTATTAGATACAGAGGTTACTTTATCTATCGCTAGTAACGTTATTAAAGATATGGTGGGTATTAAACAGGAAAAGCCTTTAACGATTGCATATATTCAAAATAATGTTAGTGATTATTTTAGTATTTCAACAAGTGATTTATGTTCTAAAATGAGAACTAAAGAAGTTGCTTTCGCACGTCAAATTGCGATGTATATTGCAAGAGAGTTGACTAATAACTCTTTACCTAAAATTGGAGAGCATTTTGGTAATCGAGATCATACTACAGTGATGCATGCTTGTGATAAAATTAAGCAGTTATTACAATCTGATTCTGAAACTAAAAATATTATTACTGTTTTGATTGCAAATATTAAAAACACGCCATAATTAATTATATTTAAAATAATTAGAAATCCCTTGATAGATAGAATTTGCAATTTTTTGTCTGTATTGTGGATAAATTATTTTTTTACGTTCTCGGGGATTGGTTAAAAAAAGCGGTTCAATTAATGCTGCTGGCATTTTTGTATGACGAAGTACATATAAGCGAGCACGTTTGGTTTTAAGGTTTTTACTTTTTAAATCTTTGATGAGCTGTTTTTGTAAATGCGCTGCAAGTTTACGATCTTTATATTTATAATAATATGTTTCGGTTCCATGAACAGAAGACTTTAGAAATGAATTGACATGAATGCTAATAAAAATATCGGCTTTATTTTTATTAGCAATATATGCGCGTGATTGTAATGAGCGATAACGATCACGTTTGCGTGTCATAATGATAACGGCACCTTGTCTTGCTAGTTTTTTTTGTAATCTATTGGCAATATCAAGAGTGAAAAATTTTTCTTGATAACGTTTTAAGCTTACAGCGCCTGGGTCTTTCCCTCCATGGCCGGCATCAATTACAATTACTTTGCCTTTGAGGGAACTTGATTTGGAATAGTAACTTTTTTTAAGTGATTGTGTTTTTTTTTGAGTAACTTGTGGTTTTGGTTTGGGGTGAGTTGTTTTTTTAATAACTTTATTTTCTTTAAAGGTAATGGTTACGCCTGTTTTAGTTTGCTTTACTGATGCAGATAGGTTTGATTTTTTAAGATCAAATACAATTCGAGATTGTTGTGGTTTGGTTTTAAATTGTGATGTTCTTATTTGACTAATATTATTGTGTGTTAGTTTTATTTTATTCGGTAAGTTATTTTGTGTATACGGCACATCTAAAATAACTTTTTTTTGTTTCGTAAGTGATTTAATAGTAGGGGTGATTGGTCCTAAGGCGGTTAGTTTAAATGTGTTAGAATAAACTTGAGAGAGATGTGTTAGTTTTGAGATAAAATTGATTTCAATGCCGAGGTTATTGCGTTTAATGTAAGGTTTGATATATTGGTTAATTCCGGTAATTTTAATTTCTGTGCTTGTTGGAGACAGTTGCTTGGCACTATATCTTTTTAAGATAGGATGGTCTAAGGTTTTTTTTGTTTTTTTTAGCATTAATGTACTATTGGGAATAGATAGTGTATATGCGGGTGCCCAAGGATGTGTTTGTAATGGCATAAATGAGATTGGATGTGTGCTGTTAATTTGTAAGATATCTCGATCGTTTTCTCTAATAAAATCAATATCATTGATAATAGATAGTAGTTGAATAGTGCGGGTTTTTGCATTCCAGTTTAATGCATAAAAAAATGCATTAATAGTGGATTCTAATGGTAGAAAATAGGTGTTGTTTTTTTTAATAGGTGCTGCAGCTATAAAAATTTCTTTTTGATGGTTAATAAATTGTGAAAGTGCAGTATTTTTATTAACAAAAAATTGAATAGTATGATGTTTTTTAGATAACAAGAAACCTGTTTTTGTAGTTTCAAAGGTGTAGTTTAATGCTTTAAAGAACGGTAAGATATTAGCAAATAAAATATTATTTTTATAAAAAAAATCTTTATCTATGGGGACTTTTGTTTTAGCATATGATATAAATAAAGGCCGGTCTTTTTCCATAAATGGAAGTGATTTTAATTTAGTTAGTAATGAAGGGTTTGTTGCTGTTGTGGCGTTTTTAGCTGTATATTTCTTTGGTATTACTGTTATTACAGGTGGGTTAATAAATACTTTGAAACCTAAATAATTAAAAAACTCTGGAATTGGAACATGAAGTCGACTATTAATAAATAAAATGGGAATGGGGAGGTAGTGGCGATTTCCATTTATACTGAAGTCTTTTCGACGTGGTTTGATGGTGGCATTAATGTTGTAGTGGGGCATTGATAATGTAAATGTGTTGGTTTTTTGACTTTTTGTTAATGAGCTTTTGAAGGTCTTGAGAGAATCTCTAATGGGTAAATAGTAATGATTATTGTATTGAATAATTGGAGAGTTAAGTTCAATCGTGTTTTTATTAATTTTAAAGGTTGTCAGTGCATTTAATGGGAGTGTATGTTGTACTATTATGATGAAAAGGATGTAATGCAGTAAGCGTGCTTTTACCATCCAGATAGTATAACAAAGTTATTAAAAAATTACGGTACCTTTAATCATTAGTCCAAAGAAGCTGAAACTATTTTGATCTTCATTTTTTTCTTTATGTTGAGGATCATTATAGTCTTGAATTTTTTTATAATAGCCTTCACCAATAATTTGAAATTCTTGGATATATGCAGACTCTTGCATTGGTATTGCTATTTTAATATCCAATGATCCTATATCGACGTAATCATTTCGTTCAATAATTTTAGTTTCTGCTTCTTGGTTTAATTTTTGAAGGGAGGCTTGATTTTGTAGTTGATTGAAGGAGAAGCCTTCAGTGTATATGCGATTATATTTTATATTTACAGAAAAGGATTTTTTTTTGATGGGAGTAAATGTGGCCGTATATTCAGTTTTTTGACCGGCTTTCCAGTCTGTCGTATATAGGTTGTCTTTGGCTCTTAAGAAGTTAATGTGCCCACTTAAGGTTAAGGCTGTCAGTGGCCGAAGTATGATACCGCTTTTGGCGGTTTGTTCATCAAAAACGGTTAAAGTATTGTTGTAGGTTGGTTGAGCACTAGTGTTTAAAAGTTCTTTTTTAATTGAGACTTCTTGGTTTTTATGGAATTTCCCTCCAATATCAAGGGAGATGTATTTAATGGGGGTGAATGTGATGGTTACTTCGTAGTCATTTTGAATTTTATTAATATAATTGTCAAGTTTGCTATTAAGATAATTGTCAAGACTATTTTCTTTTTTAGTCGTTTCTTGAAGATTTTTTTTGGTTACATTTGTTGTTGGGCTAATCCATTGGTAAATTTTGTTATGTGCCAGAGACCCTTTAATACCAAGCCAGCGCCAACTTTTATTACCATTTAATGAATAGTTTAATGTATCTTTTAATGTTGTTCCTTTTTGTGAAGTGAAGGAGCTTTTTCTTTCATAGTCAGTTGTTTCTTTGGTCCCTTGTAAGCTAAACCAATTGAAGGGTGAGAATGTGGATTGTAAAATTGTTTTGTTGGATATTTTGATCTCTTTTTCTTCTGAAGTGTACTCTCCGGTTGGTTTCGTTTGTTTTGTTGTTTCATTAAAAAAAGAAGACAGTTGATCTGTGGGTATCATATATGTTTGTTGTAAATGGTTGGTGTTGGAGGACTCAACACTACCTAAGGATGAAAATCCTCCTAAATTTAAAAACTTAACGCCAGAGAACGTTAAAAATGGAATTTTTATTTGTAAGGGAGCTAGGGTTACATTGTGCGTTTTATCTGTTTCAAGTTTGTTATCATATTCAAAACTGTTATCTTGAGTTGTTTCTTTAGTAATTTTTTGGATTTCGTTATTTAAATTTTCTTGTGAATAATTAAATTGATATGATAATAATTTTAATAGGGGCCATTTTGGTTTTATTATTGTATTAATATTATATGCGTTATCATTGTTAAATGAATTGTGTTCTTTGTAGGTTGTTGTTTCGAAATTAATACGCTCTGATTTGTTGTCGCTATAATTAAAAGAGTTGAGTTTGAAGCCGGTGATGGGCATCCAATTATTATAACCAAATGTATTACTTTTTGATTTTTCTAATTTTTTTAAGTTATTTTGTTGGCTTCTTTTTTTTGTGTGGGAATATGATAGATAGCTATCTTTAATAGGTCGAATCCAAAAATTAAACGGAGAAATACCTGAACTGATAAAAAAATTGTATGGATTTATTTTATTTATAGTATATTTTGTTGTTTCGTTGATGTTTTTGGCTTGGTTTAATAATGGGCTTTTAGTTTCTTGTAAGCTATGGTTGTAGGAAGATGATAGCCAATTTCCTGGAGAGTAGTTTGCAGATTGGGTTTTATTTTGTATCAATGAAAATGATTTTTCATTTGATGTTTTTGATGATTTTTCAATTACTTTAGTTTGATCGGAGTCAATCGTTATGTTGAGACTTTTGAAAGGTGTGGTTTGAGAATAATAGCCATATTTATGTGTTTTTCGAAAGGAGTAGCCGTCTTTATTGGTATTATGAGTTAAAGAGTTATTATAATTGGGAATAAATGTTACATTTTTCAGTAGTGGAAATTGCTCGGTTTTTGCGGTTATTTTGTAAGAATATGTTTTTGTTTTATTTGTGTCAGGGTTTACATTATCGATGTAGTCGTTTTTTTGTTCAGAGTAGTTTCGGGAAAAGGTGTTGCGTAAGTTGTCAGGCCCAAAAGAAATGGTATTACTTAGTGACCATGTTCTTTTGTCAATATTATGAACATTGCCTGTTACTGGAACTACAATTGTATTTGGGTCTTCAACTGTGGATAGATAAGACAATTCATGATCGGTATCAAAGAAGTTAACGAATGAGTCGGTATATTTTAAGGCGGTGTTGTGTTCTTTAAGATAATAGCGATCTGTTTCTTCGCCATCTTTTTTTTCCCCTCGGTCTTGTTTGGAAAATTGATAGTTAACTTTCATCGAATCTTTTGGGTTGATTATCCATTGACTATCAGAATTAAATATTGTTGCGCCTTTTTTGTCTTTAATTGGAGATATTGCTCGAAATTCACGATCAATTTTTTTTACAGATATGTTTTGTTTTATTTGATCTCCATTATAGCCCCCTGCTACTTTAAATGCTTTTTTTATTGCAGAGTTTTGTCCGCTTATTGTTAAGCCGCTTAGGTCATAATAGTTAAATAAAATTTTAATAGTATCCATTGGTGAGGGGTTTTGATTATTAAACTTAATTGTACCTTTTGTATAGTTAAAGGTATAATTGGTGTTTTTTTCTTGTACGATATCATTAATATATACAACTTCTGAATTTTCAACGATATCTTTGTACTGTTTATTGGTATTGTGATCTTTTAATAAATAGATATCATGTTCTATGCCACTTCCAGTTATAATAATCGGTTCATTAAGTTGAATTTGTGGTCGAGCGAAATTATTTTTTGCTAATGCAAGGTCTCCATTAATTGACCAGTTATTATTAAAGAATCTTGTAAAGTTTACACCATATACATCAATGTTTATATCCGGTATAGCCAGTACTTCTGGGGTATAGTGGTAGTATAATTTAATAATATCATTTTTTTGTGGCTTTTGATCTAATTGTGCGCTTACTTCATCAATGTTTGTTTTAAATTTAATAATTATATTCTGACCATTATCTTTATATTCAACACTGAAGTCGGGACCTTCTGTTAAGATATATTTTTCGTTTGTTTCTACTTTTGTATATTCAATTTTTTTGATGGAGTTGTATTGAATAGGTAATGACTCAGGGTTTAGTTTAAAGTCAAGTTCACTATCGATATTGTTATCAAATACTAGGCGGGATTCATTTACTTTGAAGGAGAAATCTCGATAAAAACTTTTTTGATAGTTATAGTCAATTTCAATTGGTTCATTATTATAAGTGTTATTATTTAATTCAATTTTTCCTTTATATGCAGAAATAATACGGTAATCTTGTGTTGATATTTCACTAGTTTCACTTGTTGATGTTTTTAGTCGAATTTTAATATTTTCAGTATTAATTAGTGGGTAGAAGGTAGTATTAATTATTTGATTTGATATTGTTTTGACTTCAGTTTTTATTTCTTTTATGAGTTCTTTTTCAGGGGACTTTGATGATTCATTTAAGTAGGTAAATCCAAATTCGTAGGGTTTTTTTCTTACATTTTCAGTTACGAGCAAGGTTTCAATTTTATTATATTTAATATTAATAATTGTAGGATAAGGAATGGCATAGTTAAAAAATAAGAGGCCCTCATCATAGTCAATAATGTAATCTGTTAGTTCTTCTAAGGGCATTTGATCTAGTGTTATGCTGGTGGAGTTATTTACGATATTACGATTTTCTAATTGATAGGGACCAGCAATATTTTTGCCAAGTAAATCTTCTTCGATATAGGTAGTTTTGTAGTAGTTAAAATGAATGTCAATCGTATCATGGTGATTAAATGGAATCAGTAGTGTTATTTTTCCAGTTGAGGTGTCAATGAAGTAATCCTGATGTCGTTTAAGTGTTTTATTATTTAAATATAATTTATCTGAACCCATTAGAATGGGTAAGTTGTCAACATAAAATAGTTTGGGAGGTGTTATTAATCGGTTGTTTGATACGTTTGGGGCTATATTTAGGGCGTTTGCATTTGAAGAGCTGTTTATTGGTTGGGTAAGCGTTTTTGTTGTGATATTTATTGTTGCGCCTGTTGCGTGAGTAATGTCTGTTATATTAGTTGATGTTTGGGCATTGCTTGATGTAAGTAAGGCGATTAATTCAGTTAAAATATTGCTTGAAATTGTTTTTGGGGTATCTTTTAAGGGATCTGGATGTAATTTATTGGCAATTTCTTTTGACCATAATGTAACAATTTCGGACTCAAACTGCCTTTCAATTCGTACTTTATCTTTTGATTTATAATGAAAATCCAAGCCATTAAAATTTTTCTTATTAAGTACGGGGATAAAGTCTGCAATTGGGTTTGTAAATTCGTAAATTATTTTAATATAGTTATTTTTTTCAGGAATTTTGTTTAAAAAGGTAATTTTGCCTTCTAATTCATCAACTTCGTAGTCAACACTTTCTTGAAGTTTTTTGTTATCTAATAAAACGCGAACAGAACCAGGTAAAATGAATGAGTTTGCAAAATTGTAAGTGTTCGTTCCATTACCAAATGTTTCAAACTTTTTGGGTTCAGATCGTTGAGCTCCTGTTGCAAACTTGCTTTGCCAGTGATCTGATGATTGCTGGTATTTTATTCCATCCATGGCTTTTTTGGTATCAATGAATGCCCCATTTTTAAAGTCAACATCATAATGAAAAATAGTTAGTTCTTTATTTTTATGTTTAATTTGAATATCATATTTTCCTGGTAAATCTGGTTCTTGTTCAAGATCATAATGCAGTGTGTAGTCATTAACTTGACCATCAATTTTAATTTTGTAGCGTTGATCATTTTTAATGGGACCAGGCAAAACATCTTTTGGGATTTTATTATAAATAGGGTCATTGATTATTGTTTCATAGCGCTTGTCTTCATAATCATTTTCTGATGTTGAATCTGGAATTGTATAATCTCGTCCACTCCATTTCACTTCATAAAATCCGTCAACATTTAAATCTAAATTTTGATTATTGTTGTTGATTGGAAAACGATAGTTTTCTTGCATTAAGTAAGGGTGAAGTGGTGGGTTTGGTTTTTTTGTGTCATTAGCAGCTTTTTTAATAGATTCGGTGGGGATTATTTGTTTGGATTGTATTTGGTTGTCTGCCCGTGAAACATTAGGGTAGATTATCATTATTGTAATCGATAGTATATAAAAAGTGAGATATTTTTTCATTATTGGATTAACATAGCGTCCCCAAAACTATAAAAACGATAATTTTTTTTAATGGCTATTTGGTAGGCGGTTGTTGTTAACTTTGTGCTAGCAAAGGCATTTACAAGATGTAATAATGAGGAGTTTGGTAAATGAAAGTTGGTAATTAATGCGTCAACTCCTTTAAAAACATAGCCGGGGTAAATAAATAATCGTGTTTTTCCGTGCCCCGCTTGCATTTGATTATTAATATAGGCAGACTCAATCGTTCTAACAGTGGTGGTTCCTATCGCAACAATGCGTTGACTTGGATTTTGGATGGCATGAGTGAGTCGTTTTGCAGTAGTGGGTTCAATATAAAATGATTCTTCATGAAGTTGGATTTTAGTCACATCAGTGCTTTGAAGGGGTTGAAATGTGCCTAGACCAATATGGAGCGTTATGGTTTCAATTTGAATTCCTTTTTTTTTAAGCGCGAGTAATAACTCGGGAGTAAAATGGAGTCCTGCCGTTGGCGCTGCAACAGCACCCGCTTTTTTAGCGTAATGTGTTTGATAATTTGAGAATAATTGATTCGCTTGGTTTTGAGGAATTTTGGATTGAATATAAGGGGGTAGCGGGGTATGACCTGTTTGATCTACAAATTTTAGAAAAGGTTGATTGATTGAAAATGACGCAATGGCATACTCTGGTGTTTTTTCAATAATTTTTACCGTATTATTAGCATCAAATTGTAAGGTTTCTCCTACTCGAATACGTTTTGCTGGTTTTATGAGTACAGACCAAGTATTTTTTTTAAGGGGTTGGTTTAATAAAATTTCGACACGACCTCCGGATTGACGATAGGCAAATAAGCGAGCTTTAATGACTTTAGTATCATTGAGTACTAATACATCGTTAGGCGTGAGTACATTGATAATATCTGAAAATCGGTGATGATTAATCGTGTTGCTTGTACGGTTTAGCATCATTAAGCGGCTATGGTCACGGTTTTTAAGCGGTGATGTCGCGATTAATGAGTCTGGCAACTCAAAATTAATTGGGCTTATTGTATTCATAAATAACTCAATATGATTATAATACTTAATTTATACCCATATTGAGTAGGGGGTAAACACTATACTCACGCTGTTTTGCCTCAAAAATTTGATTGCTTTTTCTTTAGGGCTGTCTTATCAATGATGTATTCTTCTCAAAAAGCGTTTAAGAATATTAAAATTTAAATATTGATCTAAAAATTACTGTTTCATCATATTGATTGATTGTTTTTTAAAATTTGTTGCAATTAAATAAGCGACGCTACTTGGCGGTCTTATAGGCGGTTCAGATAAAAAAAACTTGACTCCTTTTTTAAGTGCGCTTAAAATACTAATTAGATGGACTTAAATAAAAGCAAAGAAGATTATTTAAAACATATGTTCTTATTATTAGAAAAGCAATCTGACCCGATTAAAACGACAATATTATCAGACCGTTTACAAGTATCTCCTGCGGCTGTGACTGATCAATTACAAAAACTTGCTTCGTCGGGTTATATTAACTATTTTAAGTACAAAGGCGTCCTGCTTACAGATAAAGGCAGTAAAGTAGGTAAAAATATGGTGAGACGTCATCGTATATTGGAATTATTTTTACAGCAAATCTTGTCCGTATCATGGGATGCTGTCCATCAAGAAGCCGAGCGTCTAGAGCATGCGGTATCAGATACAGTTATTGATCAAATGGAAATAAAGTTGGGCTATCCAAAGTTTGATCCGCATGGGGATCCTATTCCTTCGATTGATGGCACAATTCCTAATCATGATCAGGGCGTCTTGTTAGCGCATGCTACTTCAGGACGTTCTTATACGGTGGTCAGAGTATTATCAGATGGTGCGGATTTTTTAAATTATTTAAATGAATTAAAGTTATTTATTAACCAAAAATTAGAAGTCCGTGACTATCATGAATTTGATCGCTCTGTAGAGGTTAGTATTCAAAAAAGAAAAGTAATGCTATCACAGTATACGGCTTTGCAAATCGTTGTTAGTCCGACAAAATTTCAGATCAAAAAAGGAGCAAATAAATGAATAAAAAACGCTATATAGTAATGATGTTAATGATAGTGACTGTATTAACGGGCTGTTTTAAGAAGGCATCTAAAGTTCCGATTAGTCAACGAAAAATTAAAGTGGTGGCAACAACGGGTATGATTGCTGATGCGGTGAAGGTGATTGCTCAAAACCGTGTGCTGGTTAATGCCTTAATGGGGCCTGGGGTAGACCCTCATTTATATCAAGC
>MDTG01437546.1_pt1 | contig 12464 bp, 12 predicted proteins | sample 811421 | NCBI WGS metagenome assembly MDTG01 (sample SAMN05326645, study PRJNA326480) | marine metagenome | isolation source: seawater | place: Pacific Ocean: South East | collected 2011 | reverse complement strand
CAATCAAGAAGATCATTATCTTTATCTATTTTTTGATTCCTACTCACTTGTAAGATTATATTTTTTTTTTGATGTTAATACTTCAAATAATTGTTATTAAACATATTTTGGGACATCATTTGCAAAAATGCTGAGTATGTACTTCTCCCCATTTTTAATTTCTTTCGATTCGTGTCTCGTAAAGGGATTAATAAAGTTCGAATCATCTATGCAGTTGTGGAACCCTAACAGCATCTTCTTTTTCGGCTTAACTGATAAACCTATCTCATTAAAATGTGTTTCTCCACCTTCCATATTTTCATTTAGATAAATAATAAGTGTAGATTTTCTTTGTTTTATTGAATTACTTTCAAATGCGTCAATGTGTGGTTTATAACTATCCCCTACAACATATTTAGTAAATTGAATTGTTTCGACGTTCTCAGGCAATAAATTAAATAAATCATGTAGTTTCTTTTTTACGTAAATAACCTCTTTTAATTCATTTTCAAGAAATAGGGTTGAGCTTTTTCTTTGATTAGATGTTTCTATATTCTCTCCATCAGTAACTTTAGAAACCAATACTTTTTTTCCAAAAGAGTTTATTAAAGAATTACAAACACTATCTGAAATAAAGTTTTTTACAGTGAATATTTTTGGATTAGAGTAGATGACATTCACCAAATTTTTTTTCATAGAACTATAATAACTTATGCAGAATATGATAAGCATTCAAAATATCTCAAAAACATTTGATGGAAAGAAATTCATATTAAAAAATTTATCTTTAGACATTAAAAAATGTGATTTCTGTATACTCACAGGACCAAATGGTTCAGGTAAAACAACTTTTCTGAAAATCATAAAACAATTGATATTGCCTACAAGTGGAGATATTGTCTTTGAAGAAAGTTTCGATACTGACAAAGTTGAACTAATTTCACAAAATCCAAGATCTTTTTTTTTAAATTTATCTATTTATGAAAATCTTGATTTTTTTTGTGGTTTAAAAAAAATAAATCTATTAAAAATTGATCATGAATTGAATCATCTTCTTTCTATTTTCAAGCTTAAGGATAAATTTTTTCATAAAGTCACAAATCTTAGTTCTGGTGAAATGAAAAAGCTTTCCATAATTAGATCATTAGTTTCAAATCCAAGCGTACTGCTCTTTGATGAAGCGACTAGCTATCTAGATGTTGATGCAAAAACAGAATTGATTTCATATTTAACCTCAGATTCTTTTTTAAAGAAGGAAATAGCAACTATTTGGGTGACACATGATAAAAATGAAATAAAACAATTTCATGATCCCAAAGAATTAATTTTTAATAAAGAGAAATAAAATGTTGAGAATAATTTTTTCAGTAATTAAAAAGGATCTAAGGATATTTCTTAACTATAGACTAAATTTTTTGCTTAGTATCTTTTCGGTATTTTTATATACACTAGGCATAGTTTTTTTCAGTGATTCATACCAATTCACCAACGGAGGAAACCCCACAGAAGTTTATTTGTACATACTTACAGGACTTATGGTCATTGATATGACGATAACTTGCTCAAATGCTTCGCCTTTAGCATTAAATTTTTATCAAACCTCAGGAATATTAGATGAGCTTATTTCAAATGAAAAAAGATTTATCATAGTTTGTATATCATCCACATTTATTCCACTTTTTATCTCGATAACTAAATTATTTTTTTACTTATTTTTTTCGTACTTCTTTTTTAATATCCCTTTTGTTTTAAACGAAAAATCACTATTCATATTGTTTTTCTTTATTATTTACTTCATATCAGTAATTGGTATATCGTTACTAGCATCGTGCTTCACCATTGTGTTCAAAAGAGGTAACCCAATTCTTCAAATTAATGTTCTATTAGTAACTTTCTTGGGGAGCGCTTTTTTTCCAGTCTCAAATATTGGTTCAACTTTTAAATTTATATCAAATTTTATACCTGCAAAATATATGATTGAATCTTTAAGAACTATACTTGGTTCCGATATTTCAAGTATTTCAAGTATTTTAGAATCTTTTTTATATCTTACAGCTTTAAGTTTTTTTATTTTTTTAATCAGTCTGACTCTCTTTAAATTCAGTTTAAGATATACCAAAATAAAGGGCACTACTTCAAATTACTGAAATGAAAAATTTTATAAAGAACAAAACATGCCTTACCACCAAACTAGAAGGAAGAATGATCATACTCGACACAGAAACAGGCATTTATTTCGAAACAAATGAAACAGGTACACTTATCTGGGATTTATTGAGTAGATTTAAATCTAGGGAAAAGATTATTGAAAAGATTATGATGGAATTTAATACTCCAGAAGACGTAATTATTAGAGATGTAGATAATTTTCTAAGCATATGCATTAAGAAAGGTTTAATTTCTGTCGAGTGAGTAAATTTTTTTTACGTTTTCTTTTTAATACTAATCTTATAATTCATTGCTTCAAAATAAGATATAAACTACGTTCAACAGATTTTAAAAATTGGTTAGTGCAATTAGAACATGTTCATATTAGACCTAATTCAACAAAACTTAATTTAGATAATTTAGCCAAAAAAATTATTAGAATTAATAATTTTTTTGGCAATAATACATGCCTGAAATCGTCTATTTGCATATTTACTTTCATTCATTCTCATGGTCTTGATCCTATATTAAACATTGGGGTAAAGAAAAATCGACATGGTGAATTTTTGTCTCATAGTTGGGTAGAAGTAAATAAAAAGCCTCTAGGCGAAAAAAAAGACGTTGAATCATATAAAATAATTTATTCAAAACAATGAGTGCAATCACTGGAATAATAGAGTCTCAAAAATTTTTAACAGAAATTGATTATGAAGAAATTCAGTTTGATATGTTAAAAAGAGGCTCATTCTTTAAACAAATAATAAATATTGACTGCTCTTTTCAATTTTTTAATGTACTTAATAACAATCAGAAGGGAGAAATTAATCTTTTTGAAAATGAAAATTTTGCTATTAATTTCGATGGCAGAATTGATAACAAAGATGAACTTTCTGCTAGTTTAGGTTTGAGCCCTCAGATTTCAAATGCTCAATTAGTGCTCAAAGGATTCGACCGGTGGGGTCTTCACGCACTTAATAAGATTGTTGGACCTTTTAGTCTTTGTATGTTTAATAAAATAAACAAAGAGATTATTTGTGCTACTGATCATTTATCTATGAGGCCTTTTTACTATTCATTGAATAGAGATAGATTTATTTACGGTACAGAGCCAAAATACCTTCATAAAAGTTTCTTACTTGAGAAAGTCCTTAATAAAAATAAGATAAAGTCTTCAGTATTAAGAGATGAATTACACCATGACGAATCGTTTTTTGAAAATATTAAAAAATTACCTAGGGGGTGTTTCCTAAAAATAAGGGGTGGATCAATTGAAGAAACTGAATACTTTAAATTTGATGAACCTGATTATATTCAACTTAATAGCGAAGAAGAATATATAGAAATGTTTCATGATACTTTTGAAAAAGTTATAAATTCACTTATATTCTCCAATGGTAAAATTGGTTCAAATTTAAGTGGTGGTCTCGATTCAAGTTCTGTTTCAAGAATGATAACCCATATAAATAGCAAGAGAAAAAGTAGCCTTGAACTTTTTTGCTATTCTTATTATTTCTCTCAACTTGACCCTATAGATGAAGAAAAAACTAATGAATTAGAATATGTAAAAGATGTCGTATCGCTTGGTGGTTGTAAGTCTAGGATTGTTGAAATTAAGAGAGGTGACTATCTCTCAAAACTTTTTGATGATCAACATATGTTCCCACAACCTTGTGTTCATGGTAACAGATATCAAGAACTTGCATTGATAAAAGATTGTAAAAAAGATGGAGTTGATACAATTCTTACAGGTTTCGATGGTGATTGTACTATTGGTTATGGGCTCGAAAAAATTCAAAATTATTTTGACAAAAATCAAATATTTACAGCTTTAAAAGAGAATAGAAAATATAGAAAAAGATTCAAGTTGAAAGATAATACATTTCAAGTGCTTGGAATGTATTTTTTTCTTAAAAATTTACCAATATCAGTCCATTTAAATTATAAAAAATTAAAAGGACTTAACAATTTTGATGTACATCATAAATTTATAAATTCTGATTTAAGATTTAATTTTAATTACAAAAAACTATTGCAAGAAAAAAGAGAACTTATGTTCAATAGCAGTAAAGGACATCAAAGACTTCTAAATAACAAAAATTTTTCCAATATTCTTGAAATGCTTGATATAGATTATTCATATAATGGCATTGAAGAACGGCATCCATTTTGCGATAAAAGGTTAATGAATTTGTGTCTCAATATTCCTCCGTCAATGAAATTTAAGAATGGCTATACAAGATATATACTGAGAAAAGCAATGGAGAAGCATCTTCCTGAATCAGTCAGTAATAGAATAACAAAAGCTGATATGAGTTCGTATTTTTTTTACAACGCTGACTCATCAATTAAAAGAATTATTGATGAGCTTATCCAATCAAATACTGAAGTTAAAGATTTTTTGGATGTGAAATCTTTAAAGTATTTTTATTCAAAAACCAATAAACTTAACCTAGAAGAAAAATCTTTGTTAGTGTATTACAACGTAACAAATAATTGGATATTACAAAATTTCAGCTGAAGGTTTGATTTATGTGTATTTTTTTTATATGGTAATCAAAATATGAAAGAAAATTCAAAAAAATGGGTAAAACCAGAATTAACAAAACTGGGCGATGCAAAAGAACTTGTTAAAGGTCTATCTCCAGTTTTTGATGCAAAAAACAGCTTAACGCCTGTTGATGAATTTAATACAAACAGATCTTAAAAAAAAATTTTACAAAGCTTTTGGGGAAATAATTCAAATTGATTTTGAAATACCTTTTTTGCCACCTCTGCATGAATCTTTAAGCTCAGTTTCCATTAGAGAAAGTAAATTTTTAAACAAAAAATTATTTTCTACGCTTAGCAGAAAAAAACCACTAGTCCTAGATCATCAAAAAGGAATTTTTTCAAAACAAGATATATTCTGTGCTGAAATTTTAGATACTGGCAAAAATATTGAATATTCTGTATTAAATAAGAATTTGAATAATTTTGACTTGGGTTTTAAATTGCTTACACATCCTATATCTGCAGCACTATTTCAACAAAATCACTTCATATTGCATTGTTCCGCTATAGAAATAAACAAAAAGGCATTTATTTTTATAGCACCTTCAACACATGGAAAATCTTATATTGCCTCAAGATTTATGGGTAGAGGAAGATTAATCTGTGAAGACATTGGAAAAATAATCTTTAAAGATCAAGGTGCATATATCTATCCAGCAATTCCTTGCATAAAGTTGAATAAAAAAAATAATATAAATAAATTTGATAGCTTTACAATTCAGGGTGACGCAAGAAAGCGACAAGGCTATATTGTAGACAAATTTGATTTTGAAAATAAACCAGTTGAAATACAAAATTGCTATTTTTTAATTGAAGGAAGGTCAGAAAAAATTACCAAAGTTTTTGGTAAAGATAGTTTTAAAAGAATATTTTTAAATTCTGTATCTCCTATTCCAAGAAATAATTGTTTAATATCAGAGCAAAAATTGCTTGATAATGTCTCTTTATTTACAGAGAAATGTAAACTTTTTGACTACATTAGGCCTATGGATTACAAAATTGATAAGATTGAAAATCATATAGAAAAAAGTCTATGAGTCTTACAAAAAAAATTGATAATTTTATTTGGAAAATTGTCACTCTAAAAGATCAAAAGGCAAAAAAATTATTCATTGATATTAGAGAATCCAGAAAACTATACGAAAAAATTAAATTACATAGATTAGAAACAATATTAGTTGGATTTTGTGAAAGAAATTCAATTGAGATTCCAAAAAAATATAAACATATTGTTTATGAGACTCATAACAAAAACTCAGTTAAAACGCTTATTACAATCAATGATGCTTTTAAACTAGCTAGAAAATTTAATGGAAAGATAAATTATATTTTTCTAAAGGGAATAACATTCATTTCAGAACAAAGCATGTATATCAGAAACATGCGCGACATAGATATTCTTGTTGATGAGAATGATTTAGAAGAAGCTGTTAAAATTGCGCATTCTTTAGGATTTAAATTTTTTAATGAAAAAGCTTATGACAAAAAATATTCTTTAGCAGGCAGTGGATTTTATGATATCCCTTTAATGAAAAATGCTAATGGTGTTTTTTTGGAAATTCATTACAGAATCGATTCAAATAAAAGCGGCACCAAATGTAAACTTAGTCAAGAAATGCTCAAGAATTCTCAAAAAAAATTGATTTTTAACAACGAGATAATGCAGACTTCTAATGAACTTAATGTGTTGCACTTAATTTTTCATTCATCTATTAAAGGGAATTTTGATGTGGGTGCATCATCTATTTTTGATTTCTTTTCAGTTATGAAAAATGAAGAAAATATAAATACAGATATTATTTTAGAACATGCTAGAATGCTAAATTTTCAAAGTTTTGCTGAATCTTATCTTGGACTTTTAGATAGCGATATAACTACCAGATCAAGTCATAGAATAAATTCTCATAAAAGTTCTAGCAAAATATTGAAGGAATTAATCCTAATGCCAATAAGCAATAAACAAGTCATAGACTTTATAAAACTTGAAAATTTTAAAGAAAAGCTTAATTTTCTTAGAAAAAAAATCTTTGTTAACGAAAGTGTTTTAGTTAGAGAGTTTGGACATGAAAAAATATCAGTTAAAGATTATATAAATAGATGGATAAGGCAAATTAAATATTTTTATAAGATAATATTTTTTTCAATAATCAACTACAAATCTCTCAAGAAGAAAGCTGAAAAAATTAAATCCCTAAGTAATTGAAATAAGGTTGTTAATTTTTATAAATTGAATACGTAAGAAGCTCTTATGGATACTTTTTCCCCTTTCAGCGAATACAAGCCAAAATTAAAATTTCTAAATCCAATAAATTCAAAACCATATGTAAGATTAGATAGATTTTCATTACTATTGAAAAAATCTTCATGAGAGTCATATTCTAATTTTAGTAAAAAATTATTATTAATTGCATAATTAATGCCTCCAAAAATAGATGCTGTTTCACCAGAAAAAAAGTGATCGCTGTCTGTATCTATTAAAATATTATTGGATTGTCCTCTTTTCCTAAAATTATCGTCTATATCAATTAGCCTATTGGAAAAATCTTTATTTCTATCTAATGCGCCCCAACCAAATCCCAAGGAAAAATCAAAATTAGCCAAACCATAGCTTGCTACAATATATTCACTTGAGCTAAATGCTGGCCCATCAATATTATTTAATCCCACAACAATTGCAGGAAATCTACCTTCTTCTTTAACCCTGAACTTTATATTTGATCCATTAAATTCATTAACTTCAACATTATTGTAGAGATTATCTTCATAGGATGTTTTAGTGAAAGACATTTCAACCATATTGAATGCATTAAATGTTATTCCACTCATTGTTGTATTTTCAGATTTAAATGTTGTCAAAGAAACAGTATATGTATCCGGCATTCTGGCTGTAGGTGTATTTATCAGACCCATTACACCATTGGTATTAAATGAATTAAACTTCATAGAATCAGATAAAGAATCTAGTGGAAGCACAAGAAGAAGAAAAAGCTTAATTATTCTGTAAAGCATTTAGGGAGGCTGCTCCAAAGGCCAAATTTGAAATTAGAGTGCTAAGGGAAAGAACTTCTTCAGAAATTCCTTTGTAAATAGTTAGATCTCTAGGAACTACAATAACATCACCCGGCCCTATACTGTAAGTTCTCGTGAATATATTCCTACCAACTACTTCTATTGACCCATTGGCCTTAATAATATAAGCATCATTTTTAAGGGCATTCTGTTTGAAGCCGCCAGCATTTCTGATGTAGTCTCTATAAGATAATCTTCTGTCAAAAACTACTGTGTTTGGATTAAGAACTTCTCCAAGAACAGTAACAGTATTATTAAAAGAAGGGATAGTGATTTCATCTCCATCGTAAAGTTCAAAGTTATCAATCAATCTGCTTTCTGTTGAAAAATCACCACCTATTCTTCCAAGATTTTCTTCATTAATGTTAACGTCTATAAGACTATTAATTAATGATGGGTTTAATTGGTTATTATTTGATTGCATATTCATTATGTAGGCTTCTCTTAATTCTTTTTTAGCTTGCTCGAGAGCCTCAATCTGTGTTTTCCGAATTGAATCTCTTTTCAATACAATTCCATTTTGAAAGGCATTATCTTTAAAACCATCAAAAATTTCGTAAAGCTCAGCAATTGTAGATCCTGATTCAAGTGTATAGACTCCTGGTAAATTTGCTCTACCCTTAACAACTACTTTAATCAAATCTGAGACAGTAAATCTAATTGTAACACTGTGAAATTTAACTTTATTTATTATTAAATCATCAATTGCTGAAACCATAGTTTGGCTTTCAACAGGCTTAATATATGTCGTCGAGCCTTGCTCAATGCCTGTAGTATCTAAACCTAAATAATCAATTATTGATGTAAGTTTAAAATTTCCATAAGTAGGTATAGTGATTAAGCCATCTTTATAATTGATTGAGAGACTAAACTCTGAGATTTTTTGTTTTGATCTTGGTTCTAAGTTAAGGTCGCTATAGTCTCTGAAATTTCCGTTACTCAAGAAAAAAATCTTTGAATTATTATCAATCTCTATTTCTTGGGTACTAATATCAATTAAACTAAACAGCTCAGATGATCTTTTTTGACTAATTGGGTCAAATTTTTCTACTACGCCTGCAAAGGGATAGATGTTATCTCCAAATGATAAATTATCTATGAGTTGATGAAGTATGATTTTTTCCTTTAATTTAAAATTACCAGAAACAGTTGCTCCAGAAATAAATAACTTGCTTTCTTCAAAAATTTTAATTGATTGATTTCTAAAAGATTCTATAAACTCATCAATTTTTATGGTTTTTGATATTTCTGATGAGTTGTTTAACAATATATTATTCTTATCGATTTGATCATAGACAACACCAAAATAGTTCATTAAGTCTAAAACCCTATATTTCCCAAATATAGGAAGTTTATACTCTTCTTTTGGAGCATCAGTCTTATTTACTTCTAATGTAGTAATATAACTTTTGAAAAGATCCTTTGATTGTTGACCAAAGTTTGGCATCAAAGCGAGAGGACCTGTTAAAAAATCATTTTTTGAAAAAAATAAAATCTTATCATTTGGCATTAATTTTATATTTTCGAATGTACTAGGGTCATTTAAGCTAAAAAGACTTTGTTTAAGAGTATTATCATCATTACTATATTGTTCTATTAGTGCAATATATGGATAAATTGAATCTGTAAATTCTAAGTTATTGATTAATTCTTTTAAATATGGATATTGGGAAATTTTATAAAAGCCAGAGTTTTTGATTGGCCCTTGTACCAAAACGTCTAATTGAGTATTTATACCGACTGGGAAAGCTCTCAAAGAAACAATATCTCCAAGTAAAATCGTTTCATTGAGATCAATAGATTCTGTCACTACAGTTAATTCTTCGCTATTTATTTTTGTTGTACTAATACTATTTGGATTAGCTAGACCGGTGAGGCCCAGTGCAAAATCAACAATATTTGCTACTGACTCATTATTAAGGTATTCATAAGTAGCGGGTCTCACTACTTCTCCTTGAACTGAAACAAATTTTGAAGTGCCCTTAACTAAAATGGTGTCACCAGCATCTACAGTGAGATCATTAGACCTGTCGCCGAAAATCAATAGATCATATAAATCGAATATATGAACATCTCCATTTGGTTTTATCAGATTTATTTGCCTTAGAGATGCATAATCTTTAACCCCACCTGCATATGCTAAAACATTTGATAATGTGCTAAATGGATTTACAAGGTAAACACCAGGAATGTTCACTGCTCCAACAATCGTAATCTTTTTTGAACTAAGTTTAGAGATGTTGACATCTATTTCCACACCCACATATGAAGCTGATATCAAGTTTGAAAGTTCATTATTGACCTCTTCAAGAGTTCTATTAACTACACTTATAGAACCAAGCTCAGGAAATTGTATAGTTCCATCAAGATTGACACCTAATTTGTAACGAACATTTTTTGATCCGGTAAGTAATACTGTTAGCGTGTCTCTAAGTGAAACTTTGTAATCAAGTGGCACAGGTAAATCTTGTGTTGGGGCAATTGTTGTCGGTATTTTTGAAAAATAATCAAAACCAAATTTTCTATATTCGGGTGGGACTATTAGCTGTTCTTCATCTTTTTCCATCAAGCTTTCTTGTGGGTCAGATGTCTCTATCTCTGGCTCTGTGCTTGAATCCAAGTCAATGTTATTAATTTGTGAGATTTGCTCTGGTGATAAATTGTTTAATATTTCAGGGGGAATATTATTGATATCTACTTCTTGCTCAGCGTAAGCTGGTAGAACAAAAAATAGAAAAAGCGTCAATACCCTAAAAAGCATGACACTATAATATAACACCAAAAAATTTATTTACTACTAATATTTAATTTATGCTTTAAATGTTTAGTTGCCTTAAGAAAAAGGGTTTATGGAATTATTCCATAATTTTTAAGATTTTGTTTAGAGCCATTTCTGAAGTAAATTCTCTATACAATAAATCTTTACTATTTCTACCAGTTGCGTGTCTTAATTTTTCTGAGTTATAAAAGGCTTCTGCTTGTTGAAATAGTTTTTTGTCGTCAGTATTGCTTGTTATATAACCAACTTCATTAGAATTTATTAAATCTATCACATCATTTTCTTTATTTGCTATGCCTAATATTGGTAGTGAACTGGACATATAACCGAGTAACTTTCCTGGTATATTATGAGAAGTATGCTTGGTGGATAAACTTATTAAACCAATATCTACATTTTGCAATATTTCTTCATATGTTTTTTCATCAACTGAAGATTTAACTGTCATATTTGAAAGATTTAATTCATTTTTTAGATCTAATATTTTTTGAAAATCATCACCCTCACCAACAAATAAAAAATGAGCATCATTATATTTTTTCATATACTTAATGAGATTAATCAAATTGAAAATATCCTGCGTTTTACCCATTGTTCCACCGTAAAAAAATATTTTTTTATTATGTATTTTTAAGTCTGAAAGAAAGTTGCTATTGAATTTTTTTTCTATATGAATTTGATTTGTCCAATTTCGTAAAACTTCAATTTTGCCGATTTTAGGATTTAATGATTCTAATATTTTTTTATTGCCTTCTGACATCACTCCAATACAATCGGCTACTTTATAATTTAATTTCTCAAAAAATTTAAAGTATCTATGAATAATAGATCCTTCTTTAAGAAGTCCCAGTTCAACTGTCCATTGTGGAAATAAATCCCTTAAAACAAGATAAACTTTTGCTCCATTATTTTTTAATGATTTAGCATATAGTCCAAAAAAAATTGATGGGGAATAGTTAATACATAAATTGAAACGACTACTACGTAGCTCTTTGAAAGTTGCAATATATGCGTTTATAGATAGAAAACTTTCATTAAAAGCTCTTACAAACTTATTTTTTGTATGTATCTTTCCAGATCTAAAAAGCCATGTCTCTATACCATCGTAATTATGCTTCTGCAGAAGTTTTTTTTGCTTTTTATTGCTTGGAGCAATTACTATGGGCTCATAACCTTTATCCTTTAATTCAATAGCTAGTTCATGCATCATCTTGACATGAATCCTTGGACTTGGAAGATACTCATCTAGCAATAAAGCTACTTTCATTTAGATTTTTTCCAAACTGTTCTATTAACAAAATCTATATGAGAAAGTATTATTCTCAATACTTTTTCTGAAACGTTTGGCATTTTATAGTCATTTACTTCGAAAAAATTTCGGTTTTTATTTGTTTTTTGATCTTCAAGAAGTTTTAATCCTTGCAAAACACGCTCATGATCTAAACCAACCATCATTACTGAAGCTTCTTCCATTGCCTCTGGTCTTTCATGAGCTTCTCTAATATTGAGAGCAGGGAAATTTGATATTGATGATTCTTCACTAATTGTTCCACTGTCTGATAGAACAGCTTTAGCATTTTGTTGAAGGTAGTTGTAATCAGAAAAATTTAAAGGCTTATGAAATATTATATTTTTATTAAATAATATTTTTTTGGAATCAATCTTTTTCTGCGTTCTTGGATGAGTGGAAAAAATAATAGGAATTTTATATTGCTCACTCAGTATATTTAAAGTTTTACAAAGTTGATTAAAGTTTTTAGATTCAATATTTTCTTCACGATGACAGCTAAAAACAAAATATTTTTTTCTTTTCAATTTTAATTTATTGAGAATTTTTGAGTTATTAATTTTTTCCTTGTAATAATTCAATACCTCGTACATAGGGCTGCCGGTTTTTATAACTGTTTCAGGTGGAACACCCTCTCTCAATAAATATTCT
>MDTG01140921.1_pt1 | contig 12464 bp, 12 predicted proteins | sample 811421 | NCBI WGS metagenome assembly MDTG01 (sample SAMN05326645, study PRJNA326480) | marine metagenome | isolation source: seawater | place: Pacific Ocean: South East | collected 2011 | reverse complement strand
TGTTCCCGGTAGCGCCTGCTAAATTCATGTTGATGGGTGCTGTGCTTGGCACAGCGATCGGTGTCTGGTTTCTTGCATCGCTCTCAGTGACCGAGTTCCAGCTGTGGATCGGTGTGCTGGTGGTCATTGCTTCCATCGTGCTGTCTCGCTTTACGCCTAGTGAGAGACCTGCCTCTGGAGCGACGTCGCTCGGCACTGGCGTGGCGTCAGGGCTAATGAATGGCGCATTTGCGATTCCGGGTCCACCGGTCATTCTCTATGTTATCGCCACCATGACTGAGGCGACCCAGTCTCGTGCCTTTCTGATGATGTTTTTTTGGTGCTCAAGCATTGTGTCGCTGGCCATGTTTGCATTGGCAGGATTGGTAACGTCGAGGCCATTTCAGCTGCTTTGGGTAGCATTGCCCGCGATGTGGCTGGGTAATAAGATTGGAGATTGGGCCTTTACTCGCTTTGCTAGTGCGGCCTACCGGCCTTTCGTCGTTGGGTTGTGCGTTTTGATCGGACTGACCATATCGGTGAAAGCCATATGGTGGGGCTAATCACTGTTTTACACTATCTCGCACGATACGCGCTTTCTGTCTTTGCCAATCGCGATCACGCTCAGTTTCTCGCTTATCGTGGAGTTTTTTGCCGGCCGCCAAGGCGATGCGCGCCTTCACCAGATGTCCTTTCCAATACAGGGCGGTGCACACGCAGGTTTGACCCTTTTGCGTGACACCGGCGTTGATTTGTGCCAGCTCCTTTTTGTGCAAGAGTAGTTTTCTGGTACGGGTGGGATCCGATACGAAGTGTGTCGATACCGTATCGAGTGGCGTAATGTTTGCCCCTAAGAGAAACGCCTCCCCACCCTTCATCAGCACGTAACTGTCAGTCAGCTGCACTTTGCCGGCCCGAAGGGATTTGACCTCCCATCCCGCCAGTGAAACGCCCGCTTCAAAGGATTGCAGTAGGTGATAGTCGAAGCGTGCTCTTTTGTTCTGGGCGATGGTATTGTCTGACGGTTTGTTGCGTTTGGATTTCGCCATGCGGGCATTATACGGGCGTGCGTCCCAGACCGCGCCGGTATTCTTACATCCCAACACAGGCCCGAGGGTTCGAGCGGGGGTTGTTTGTGCTGGATGACAACATCCCTAAACCATGGCGGGCGCGGACCACTTTGGTGTTGACACTGACGCTGCTAACCGTGGGTCTAGGCAATATCCAACGGATGCCGTTTTTGATGGGGGAGTACGGTGGGGCGCCGTTCTTCGTCTCTTACCTTTTTGCGCTGTGCTTGTTGAGCATCCCGGTGTTGGTCGCCGAGGTGACCGTTGGCAGCCTGGGCCGAGGCTCTCCCGGCCTCGCAATACATTGGGCAGCGAGCACCGCCAACAAAGACTCACGTTGGCGGTATCTAGGTCTGGCGCAAGCACTGCTGGCTCTAATGCTCGCCGCTATCGCGTCATATACGGCCGCATGGTGTCTGCACTGGGCCAGCACCTTGTACTCGGGTACTCTGGCATCAGCCAGTGCCGTCGACGTGGCTCAGGATTTCACTACGCGCCTCGACAATCGCGCCGCTCAACTGATGCCGATGCTGATTGTTCTTGCCGTATCTGGGTCAGTATCGGCTTTGGGTATCCGGGTCGGTATGGGGTTATTGGCCTGGCTATGCCTACCGGCAGTAGCCGTCACCCTATTCGGCGTGCTTGACTTTATTCTTTTCTATAGCGATCTGCGACCGGTTGAAGACTTTATTTTCGCGCGACGGCCGAGTGACTGGAGTCTCGAGGCATTTTTGCAGGCGGTTGTTGCTGCCGGTATGACCCTCGGCGCGGGGCTTGGTGTAGGAATGGCGCTGGGTGCGCAGTCACCGCCGGGTCTACCATGGGGGCGCTCCGTGCTCGCCGTTGCCTTGCTTGATACGGCTTTTCTCATCGTTACAGCGGTCATCATTTCAGCTCTGTTATTCGGGGCCAATGTCTCGCCGCAAGGCGGCCTGACTGCACTTTTGGTGGGTGTACCCTTCGCGTTTGCGAATCTCCCGCTAGGGGAAACTTATGGTGCGCTGTTCTTTTTCGCGATGGCGCTGATTTCCTGGAGCGCAGTGGTGGTGCTCAATGAGCCCGCTCTGATGTTATTAGCTAACGAGTGGGGCCTGGGTCGAGTCAGCGGTGCCGTCCTGACCTCCACCATCACCGCGGTCATCGCAGCGATTGCCTTATTCAGTGCCGAGGCGCCGCTCTTGGACTTGGGATACTGGATGACTCGATGGTTCCTTCCCGCCAGTATTCTCGTTACGGCGCTATTTGTCGGTTGGGTGTTGCCTCGACCCATATTGCGGGGTGAACTCTTCCGGGAGCCGGCTTGGCTGTTTCGGCTGTGGTGGTGGTTGCTCCGCTGGTGTGCGCCCTTTTGCTGCGTGCTGTGGTTGATCTTGGGTTGAATCAGAAGGGCCTGAGCGGGGAGCGGTTGTGTTCTGTAAACTGCGTCGATGACTCTGATTGAGCGAAGCGCCTTGTTGCCACACTCCGCCGAGCAAATTTTTGATTTGGTTGCGGATATCGAGCGATACCCCGAATTTCTGGAGGGGTGTGTGGGTGCGCAAATTCTAGAGCGCACGGAGCACTCAGTGACCGCGACGCTGCGATTGTCCAAGGGTGGGATTAGTCACGGTTTCACGACCCAGAATACGTTCAAGCGTCCAGAGTGCATGGAGCTCAAGTTGATAGAGGGCCCGTTCGAGGCGTTTTCAGGGTATTGGGTGTTCAGGTCGCTGGGAGAGGACGCCTGTAAAGCGTCGCTGCGTCTCCAGTTTGAGCTTGCCCGCGGCCTCGCCAAGGTGGCCATCGGGAAATTATTCGACAAAGTTGCACTCGATTTGGTGGACGCCGTAGTCAGGCGTGCGAGCGAACAATTAGAGCAGGCCAAGTGATGAATACGATTGCGATTGAGGTTGCCTACGCGCTGCCGGATAACCAGCGCATTATCAAGCTCGATGTGCCTGAGGGCACAACGGTGATGCAGGCGGTCATCATGAGCCAGATGGACTCCATGTTTGAAGATCTGAAGCTCAGCGAGGATCTGAAGCTGGGTGTTTGGGGCAAAGTGGTCACCGCTGATCGTGCTCTAGCGGCAGATGAGCGCGTTGAGATCTATCGTCCCTTGTTGGCGGATCCAAAAGAGGTGCGTCGCGCCCGTGCGGCGCGCGCGAGGGCGGCACGCCGCGAGAGTATTGAATCTCAGGACGCTTCTGAGGCGTCTTCCGCTGATGGAGCCTGACCCCAGTCCGGGGCATCGGGGCCCTCTGCACGAATCAATTCATCTCCATCAAACCACAGCGTTAGTTGTGTCGTGGAGAGGGTAGTGCTGCCATTGCGCAGAAGGTAGCGGTAGTCCCAGCGGTCGCTGTGAAAAGCATCCTCGATCAGCGGTGTGCCCATGATGTAGCGAACTTGCCGGCGGTTGAGCCCCGGGCGCAACTGCTCCACCATCTCCTCAGTGACCACATTGCCCTGCTCCACGTTGATGCGATAAACCCCTGGAAAGCCAATGTTACCGCCGCATCCCACCATGGCGGTCAGCAAACAGCTGAAGACAGCAACTCGAAAAAAAGGGATTACCAGGAGCATGTTAACTTCCAAGGTACTAGATGCGGTGGCATGATACCCGACAAAGACCCCGTCAGAGAACTGTTCAGGTATGACCTCCGAAAATCGTGAACTGAAAAAAGCGGGACTCAAAGTAACCGCGCCGCGGCTCAAAATCCTCTCGATGCTGAGCGATGCATCGGGTCAGGGTGATCATTTCAGCGCTGAGGACCTCTATCAACGTTTACGCGATACCGGCGAGGACATCGGACTGGCTACGGTTTACAGAGTACTTACACAGTTTGAAAGCGCGGGGCTGATCATCCGGCATAACTTCGAGGCCGGCTATTCTGTCTTTGAGATGGCGTCTGACCATCACCACGATCACATGGTGGATGTGGATACCAGTGACGTAATCGAGTTCATAGACGAGGAAATTGAGCGTCGTCAGCACCTGATCGCTGAGCGGCACGGTTACGAAATTATTGAACACTCCCTCGTGCTGTATGTCCGCAAAAAACCGGAGGCCTAGCTGTTTTCCAGCATCTCTCTGGCGTGGGCTAATGTACTCTCGGTCAGCTTTGACCCGCCCAGCATTCTGCCAACCTCCTCAACCCGGCCCGCATCAGTGAGCAACTTGAGCCTTGTGTGCACACTGTCTTCGCCCGTCTTGGTGACAAGCAGATGTTGGTTCCCTTTGGCAGCGACCTGAGGTTGGTGAGTCACAACTAATACCTGACTGCTAGCGCCCAATTGCGCGAGGAGCTCTCCCACCACTTCAGCGATGCCCCCCCCGATGCCAACATCCACCTCATCGAATATCATGGTGGGTGAGGTCGCCGTATCGGCAGCCACAACTTGAAGTGCCAGGCTGATTCGAGACAATTCCCCGCCCGAAGCGACCCTGCTTAGCGGACCTGGCGCTGCGCCGGGATTGGTGCTGATCAAAAATTCGATGTCCTCTACCCCGCGTGGATCGGGATTGTCGCCCTGGAAGGGAATCAGGGCGATGTCAAATTCGCACTTTCCCATCGCAAGCCGGTCCAGCATCTCCATCACGCGTTGCGCGAGTTTGATGGCTCCTCGCTGTCTCAGAGCAGACAGCTTATCGGCCTGGGTTCGCCAGGCTAGTGCGGTATCTGCCATGGCCGTCTCCAGCGCCTCCAGTTGCTCTGCTCCGCCGTTCAGCGCCTCGAGCTCGGCGTGTAATTCAGTCAGCAATGCGCTGAGGGCGTCAGGTTGGACGCGGTGTTTGCGTGCCAGATCGTGCAATGCGCTCAAGCGTTCCTCGGTTGCCCGTAATCCCTCGGGATCCAATTCCAATGACTGGGCGAAACGTGATGTCTCGGCTTCGGCCTCACTAACTTGAATGAGCGCAGACTGCAATAACTCTCGGAGATTGTTCGTTGCCTCGGACCGCATCCTGTCGTCGTTGGCAAGCTGCACTAATCGTGCAAGCTGATCCCGTTGTGTCTCGCAACCGGCGGCGATGTCATTCGCGCAGTCGATGATGAAAGCGGCGTTGGCGAGAAGCTTCTGGTGGGCCTCCAATTCATCCATTTCATCGGGTAGCGGGTTGAGGGTTTCAAGCTCTGCAATTTGGTAGGACAGCAGTGCTTTTCTCGCGTCAGCTTCCTCGGTTTTACAAGCCAGTCGTGCGTGTTCCTCCTGCAGTACCCGCCAGCGCTGCGCCGTCTCGCTGACCTCGACAATCAGCGCCTCGCCGCCTGCATAGGTGTCCAAAAGGTTTCTTTGAGTGGGCCGGCGGAGCAGCGATTGATGCGCGTGCTGCGAATGTATGTCCACCAGCAACTGCCCGAGATCAGCGCAGTCAGCGAGCGTCGCGGGGGAGCCGTTGATGTAGGCTCTCGAGCGCCCTTCTGCAGATATGGTGCGCCGCAATATACACTCGCCCGACGCGTCGAGGTCGCGCTCTGCGAGCCATACTCGGGCGCGGGTGTTCTGACTCACGTCAAAGCTGGCCGCGATGTCAGTGCGCGAGGCGCCTGGCCTCACTGCCTTAGGGTCCGCGCGATCACCGACGCACAGCCCTAGCGCGTCGAGCATGATGGATTTTCCAGCGCCGGTTTCACCGGTGATAGAGGTCATTCCCGGGTGCAGGTCGACCTCTAGCCGATCGACTACCGCGTATCCTTGAATAGCGAGGTTAAGGAGCATAAGTGTCATCTTAGCTTGTTGTACGGTTGTTATAGCGCAGGGCGATGGCGCTGTGAATATCTGATGAGTGCAGCGTCGGGTTTGCCTCAGTGCTCCGATGAGTGAAACCCCATCGGGTCGAAGGAAAAGCCGCTATTTCCCTGACGTCGGGGCCTGTTGGCCGTCTTTGGTGCTTTGTTGAGCGCCCTGCCTGTGCTACAACACCGGTGTCTGGATTCTCAGAGGGATAACGTGGAAGCACTGTCGCCCCGAGCTTCGTCGCTGCTGAAACCCCTCGTAGAAATGCATATCCGCGAGGGGCAGCCGATTGCGTCGAAAAACCTTCAAGGCGAGAGCGGTCTGCCAGTGAGTTCGGCGACAGTGCGCAACATCATGTCTGAACTTGAAGATCTCGGTTATCTGGCCTCGCCCCACACCTCTGCCGGCCGGGTCCCTACCGCGCAAGGCTACCGTCTCTTTGTCGACAGCTTGTTGCAGGTGGGTCCTATAGAGGAGGGTGCAGTGTCGGTATTGAACGCTGGTCTCGACCCAAACCGCAGTTCAAGCGAGCTGGTCCAAAGTGCTACGAATCTTCTGGCGCAAATCACCTATCAGACCGGCATCGTGACCGTGCCGAAGCCTGCTGCGAGTCAGTTACGGCAAATCGAGTTCTTGCCGCTCTCCGGCGATCGTGTCTTGGTGATTCTGGTCATCAATGAGCGGGAAGTACAAAACCGCATTATTCAAATGCCCCGGCCGATGACCGAGGAGCAATTGAAGTCTGCAGCTGACCTGATCAACCTTCGCTATTCTGGTAACGATCTCTCACACGTGAAACATCACATCGTGCGAGAAATGGCCGAGGCGCGCACAAAAATTGATCGCTACCTCGAAGCGGTTCTGGAGCTTGCGAAGGCGGCAATCGACTCGGAACAGGAGGCCGAGAGTGTCGTCGTCACGGGCGAATCGAGTTTGCTCAATCAGGCTTCGCCTGAGGACATGCAGAAGCTCCGTGAGTTATTTGATGCTTTCGAACACAAGCGCGATTTACTGGATTTAATGGAGCGCTGTTCCAAGGCGGATGGTATTCAGATCTTTATCGGTGAAGAGGCTGGGTTCGACGTGTTCGGCGACTTCAGCGTGATCACGGCTCCCTATGCACAAGGTGCTCAGTCACTCGGGGTGCTAGGGGTCATTGGCCCTACTCGTATGGCTTACGAACGGGTGATTCCCATTGTTGATGTGACGGCCCGCATGCTGAGTGCGGCGCTCTCCCGTTGAGCCCTCGTAGGCTCGCTAGGTCAGTGGCCCGGTCTGCCCTTTCTGTCTTATTAGCTGGCTGTGCGGCTAGCTCGGGGGGTGTGGCGCCCTCTTGGAGCAACTCATTCGTAGAGTGCTTTTGCCTCTGCCGCTAAAAAAGCGTGCCGATCGCCTTGAAATTGCTACCTCTCCCCCCCAAATCCGACACTGCGGTCGCCGACTTGATGTGATCGCAGGACAATGTCCATACCGCAGATGCTGCGCCTTACACGAAATATACGACAGATCGGAGAGCAACCATGGTGGATGAACGACCCGACGAGCCTACTGGGGGAGAGGGTGATCCAAATCACTCAGAGGCGGCAGACAGCGCTCCGGTAGCAGAGGGTGATGACGAAGGGTTAGTAGCCGCTGAGAGTGATGTCGCCGCCCTCACCGGGGAGGCTTCGAGCGTTACTGAGCTAAGTGCAGAGCTGGAAGCCGCGAAAGACGCCGCGCTAAGAGCGCAGGCTGACGCCATGAATGTGCAACGTCGGGCTGAACAGGAAATCGAAAAAGCGCGAAAATTTGCTTTGGAGCGTTTCTGCGGTGATCTGTTGAGCGTGGTAGACAACCTCGAACGCGCCTTGGAATCGAGCGGAGATGAACAGGGCAGCGCGGCACTGGCCGAGGGCGTTGAGTTGACCCGGAAGGGCTTCATGGACGTGCTCGCAAAATATGGCGTTGAAGCGGTGGATCCAACGGGCGAGCCCTTCGATCCCGAGACAGCACAAGCTATGAGCATGGTTGAGCAGCCGGATGCGGAGCCGAACTCGGTCGTGGCAGTGATGCAGAAGGGCTACCTGCTCAACGGAAGGTTATTGCGGCCCGCCATGGTGATGGTCGCCAAAGCGCCGAGCGGTGAGTGAGGCGCGTTAGTTACAGCGAATAGCGGTTGAATTTTATACCGCCATCCCCATATCAAGGTTCAAGGAAGCAAGCCGGCGAAGAGCCGCAGGCCTACAGGAGAAAGCAACATGGGTAAGATCATCGGCATCGACCTGGGCACCACCAACAGCTGCGTGTCTGTTCTGGAGAGCGGTAAGCCTAGGGTCATTGAGAACGCAGAGGGCGGCCGGACAACGCCATCCGTCGTCGCCTACACAGACGACAACGAAATTTTGGTCGGCCAGTCGGCCAAGCGGCAAGCCGTCACCAATCCAATCAACACTTTGTTTGCGGTGAAGCGACTTATCGGTCGTCGTTTCGAGGACGACGTGGTCCAGAAGGACATCAAGATGGTGCCCTATAAGATTGTCAAGGCTGAAAGCGGTGATGCGTGGGTGCAGGTCAATGACGACAAGATGGCGCCGCCGCAGGTTTCAGCTGAAGTCTTGCGCAAAATGAAGAAGACTGCGGAGGAGTACCTCGGCGAGGCGGTAACTGAGGCTGTGATCACAGTACCGGCATATTTCAATGATTCGCAGCGGCAGGCCACCAAAGATGCTGGTCGGATTGCGGGTCTCGAGGTCAAGCGGATTATCAATGAGCCCACTGCGGCCGCGTTGGCTTATGGCATGGACAAAGCCCAGGGCGATCGCACTGTCGCGGTCTATGATTTGGGCGGTGGCACCTTCGACATCTCTATCATTGAAATTGCAGAGGTTGATGGAGAGCATCAGTTTGAAGTCCTGGCCACCAACGGTGATACCTTCCTCGGCGGTGAGGACTTTGATCTTCGGCTGATTGAATTTCTCGCCGATGAGTTCAAGAAGGAAAACAGCATCGATCTGCACAACGACCCGTTGGCCCTGCAGCGGCTCAAAGAGGCCGCTGAGAAAGCCAAAATCGAGTTGTCCAGTTCGCAGCAAACTGAGGTGAATCTGCCCTACATCACCGCGGATGCCACCGGACCCAAACACTTGGTCGTGAAGTTGAGTCGTTCAAAATTGGAGGGTTTGGTGGAAGATCTGGTAAAGCAGTCGCTCGAGCCCGTAAAGATCGCTCTAGACGACGCGGGTTTATCTCCGGCGGAGGTGCAGGACATTATTTTGGTGGGCGGTCAAACGCGAATGCCGATGGTGCAATCGGCCGTTGCCGAGTTCTTCGGTAAAGAGGCGCGGAAGGATGTGAACCCTGATGAAGCGGTTGCAATGGGGGCCTCGATTCAGGGCGCGGTGCTCGCGGGCGACGTCAAGGATGTTCTGCTATTGGACGTTACGCCGTTGACATTGGGTATCGAGACAATGGGTAGTGTGGCAACCCCGTTGATCGAGAAAAACACGACTATCCCGACCAAGAAATCGCAGGTGTTCTCAACCGCTGAGGACAACCAGACCGCGGTAACCATTCACGTCGTGCAGGGTGAGCGCAAGCAGGCAACACAGAACAAGTCTCTGGGGCGCTTTGATTTGGCGGAAATTCCGCCCGCACCACGGGGGATGCCGCAGATTGAGGTGACTTTTGATCTCGATGCGAACGGTATTCTCAATGTATCTGCCAAGGACAAGGCAACGGGCAGGGAGCAGTCGATTCGTATCACTGCCTCGGGGGGACTCTCTGAGGATGAGATCGAACAGATGGTGCAGGATGCAGAGGCAAACGCCGAAGCGGACAAGAAGTTTGAGGAGTTAGCGGCTGCCCGCAATACTGCGGATGGTATGGTGCACGCCGCGCGCAAGACCCTCGAGGAAGCTGGGGAGCACGCTACGGACGAGGAACGCGCCGCCATCGAGGCAGCTATTGCCGAGACGGAAGAGGCAATCAAGGGCGATGACGCCGCTGTGATGGAGGCTGCAACCACAAAACTAACTGAAGCTACAGGAGGCGTTGCACAGAAGATGTATGCGGCGCAGCAGGCCGAGGGTGCAAGTAGCGATACGGCCACCGAAGCAGCGGATGACGCAGACGAGGGAGATGTGGTTGACGCTGAGTTTGAGGAAGTTAAAGAGGATAAACGCGCCTGATCGAAGTCATCGGTCGAGGGCAAAGCGTTACAGCTGCGCCCCAACACAAGCCCATGGTTAGGGCAAGACTCCAGACGCGGGTCATGGCAAGCTCCATGGTACCCGCGTCCGTTTTTCAAGAGGGAGCGTGGTGTTTGTAAGAACCCATGCCTGAATTATGTCTAAACGCGACTATTACGAAGTGCTTGGGGTTGATCGATCGGCCTCTGAGCAGGACATCAAGAAGGCATACCGCCGTATCGCGATGAAATACCACCCGGACCGCAATCCTGACGACGCTGATGCAGATAGCAAGTTTAAAGAGGCAACGGAAGCCTATGAGGTCCTCTCGGACGGTGAGAAGCGCGGCGCTTACGATCAGTTCGGACACGCTGCTATCGATTCCTCAATGGGTGGCGGCGGCTTTCAGGGGGGAAGTTTTTCGGACATCTTCGGAGATGTCTTTGGCGATATTTTTGGCGGCGGTGGAGGCGGGCGTCGTCAGGGACCGCAGCGCGGGTCAGACCTGCGCTACACCCTGGAGGTCTCTCTCGAGGACGCGGTGCGCGGTTCCACAGCGGAAATTCGCGTGCCTTCACTGCAGCACTGTGCACCCTGTGACGGTAGTGGTGCCAAGCCGGGTAGTAGCCCGGTCACTTGTGGAGGCTGTGGTGGCTCTGGTCAGGTGCGCAGCCAGCAAGGGTTTTTTCAGGTGCAACAGACCTGCCCCAAATGCCGCGGGCGCGGACAGACCATCTCTGATCCTTGCTTCGAGTGTCGCGGCCAGGGCTTAGTAGAGAAAGCCAAGACCCTATCCGTAAAGGTGCCACCGGGTGTGGATACGGGTGATCGGATTCGTTTGAGCGGCGAGGGTGAGGCCGGGCCGTCTGGAGGGCCGCCCGGAGACCTTTTTGTGCAGATCGCGGTGCGTCAGCACCCCCTCTTCGAGCGTGACGGCAGACACCTTTACTGTGAGGTGCCGATCAGCTTCGCTGATGCGGCGCTGGGCGGTGAGCTGGAAGTGCCGACACTAGATGGTCGGGTGAAATTGAAAATACCGTCTGAAACCCAGACGGGCAAAATGTTTCGGCTGCGTGGCAAGGGCGTGAAGCCGGTTCGCGGCGGGCCCATCGGAGATTTGCTCTGTCGTGCTGTAGTGGAGACCCCGGTCAATCTCACCAAAGAGCAGCGAGCATTGCTCGAGGAGTTTCGTGGTGCGTTACAGGCGGGGGGTGAGCAGCAATCACCGCGGCAGACGAGCTGGTTTGAGGGCGTCAAAAATTTCTTTGACGGCATGACAGGATGACCGTCCGGGTCGGTGTTACGGGCCCAGGGGGAAGAATGGGGCGGATGCTGGTAGAGGCGGTCACGGACAGTGAAGCTTCGTGCGTTCTCGCAGCGGTGGTAGCTCGCACCGGATCCTCAATGGTGGGTGCTGATGTGGGGCAGTTACTGGGTGGAGAGGCACTTGGGGTGCGCGTCACCGACGACCTGCTATCAGTTGCCAGTGCGATTGATGTGCTGATTGACTTCACCTTACCCGAGGCGACTCTGGCCCATGCGCAGGTCTGTGCCGAGCATGAAGTGCCGATGGTGATCGGCACAACCGGATTCACTGACGACCAAAGTGAACGGCTGCATTCGATCACCACAGCGCTCGCAGTCTGCCAATCTTCCAATTTTGCGCGAGGGGTGAATCTGACCTTTAAACTGGTGGAGGCGGCTGCCAAAGCACTGGGCGACAGCGTCGATGTTGAAATTATTGAAGCCCATCATCGGCATAAAATTGACGCGCCGTCAGGTACGGCCTTGAGTTTGGGAGAGGCAGTCGCCCGGGCACGGGGCAGGGATTTGTCTGATGTGGCGGTTCGCGCTCGCGAGGGCCTTACGGGCGCGCGACCCCTAAATGCCATTGGTTTTAGCTCGATCAGAGCAGGCGATATCGTCGGTGACCACACGGTCATTTTTGCCGGCGATGGAGAACGGTTGGAAATCACGCACCGGGCGGTCTCCCGACAGGCTTTTGCCAGCGGCGCGGTCACCGCTGCCTGTTGGCTGGTGAAACAACCCGCAGGCCGATACGACATGCAGGATGTGCTGACACAACAGGAGAGTGCGCGATGAATGCCACGGCCCACATTGTTGAAATCGACGAAAGTAACGCTCAGCAACTCTTGATTGAGGAATCCATGACCCGGCCGGTGATCGTGGATTTCTGGGCGGACTGGTGTGGCCCCTGCAAGCAGCTTATGCCGATTCTTGAAAAGCTAGCGGAGGAATATCAAGGCGCTTTCTTACTTGCAAAGGTCAATGCCGACGAACAGCAAATGCTGGCCCAGCAGTTGAGTGTGCGATCACTGCCGACGGTCATGGTAATCAAGGATGGCCAGCCTATTGACGGGTTCTCAGGGGCGCAGCCGGAGTCTGCCGTCCGCGAGATGCTGGACAAGCATCTGCCCCCGCCCGAAGCCGGCGCGCTGGCAGAGGCGGGGCAGTTACTCGCTGACGGCGATATCCCGGGGGCGCTGGCGCTGTATCGCAGCGCTTGGGA
>MDTG01345772.1_pt1 | contig 12465 bp, 10 predicted proteins | sample 811421 | NCBI WGS metagenome assembly MDTG01 (sample SAMN05326645, study PRJNA326480) | marine metagenome | isolation source: seawater | place: Pacific Ocean: South East | collected 2011 | reverse complement strand
CCCGTAGGTGACGTCTGGGTTTCCGTAGGTCTGCATAATTGAGGAAATTGAAGTCGAAATCCGCCCTACCTTACATTTAGTACATAAAATTTGCTTGAAATCGTAAAAGGTCTTTATTTAATAAAGGGAGAAAATCTATTTAAGGAAGATAATTAATCTTTGATTTTCCTCGTAAACTCAATGCTAGTAAAGGCTAAAAAAATAATTGAGAAATTTAACGAAGCTTTTTTCAAACAAATTAATCAAAAAGAAGCCCCGCAAAAAGTTGCGAGGCTGTATAAAAAGAAACAAATTTTAAGACAATTAACTTTTAGTTGAGAGTGATTTTTGCACTATCCAAATTTGCAACAGCATTAGTAACACGCCTAAAGTCAAAACCTAATGCTCGTATTGCATGCCATAGATGACCTTGCAAAAAGAAAAATCCAAAATAGTAGTGGACATTTGTTAAGGCTGCTCTGGTGGTATGACCTAAAAATGCTGTGCTGTCACTTGCATCTACTGTGTCTATCCAGTAAGGAGAAATACCGAATTTCAATAGCAAAGGCTCTCCATACCAGGCTTCTGGGTAAACAGTTGTATTAGTTGCACACCAGAATGCTGCAACAATAGCCATCCAACCTATGCCCGCTAAGGACCATGAAAGGACTGCCTCCGCAGAAAGAATATTCTTTCCTTTAAATTCGGTATATTCGCCAACTTGCTTGGTTGCTATATGAAAAGCACCACCAGTAATTTCAGCAAAAGCTAGAAAGGCATGGCCACCCAGGACGTCTTCAAGATTATCAATAGCCAAGAAATCAAATTGATGATTCCAAATGTTAGTCAAATTTAGATTGTATTCGACTTGTCGAACAGCTCCTATCGCAGGATCATAAATTCCATGGACTCTGGCCCACTCAACAAACGCGATACATGCGACACCAAAAAAAAGTAGATGGTGTCCAAGAATAAAAGTCAAATTATCAGGGTTATCCCATTCAAGCTTGAATTTTTTAGTGTTAGGTAGTGGTCCATCAGCTAGATCACCATCGAAAAGTAAAGAGTGCGATAGAGCTCCTCCTGCATAAACAAGCGAAGCAATAATATGGACAATTGCTACTGAAGCAACATTTGCCCCAGTCCAAGCTCCCGTTTCATCAAAGCCAATTCCCATTGAGGCTAAATGAGCTAGGAAAATAGAACTTTGATGACCCATAGCAATGGAAGGATCAAATCTTGCTAGCTCCCAAAGAGTGCTAGCGCCTGCAGCGAAAGATATTAGGCCTGTATGACCCGCATGAGCTGCAATGAACTTTCCAGCACGGTTGGTAACCCTTGAATTGCCAGCCCACCACCCGTAGGTGACATCTGGGTTTCCATAGGTCTGCATATCAGATCAGGGTAGAAAAATATATTTTCTAGAGTACAAGTTTGTAGACTTTTTAACTATAAAAAACCTACAAAAACACCATCTGATTAATAATTAAACGACAAAACGCATTAATAGATAAGTTTTACTTAACAATAGAAATTGTATTAAATTATACATGAATTTGACAAACTACGAGATTAATTATCAGATCAAATGTTTTGGATAAGTTTAGCTAAACTATGGCAATTCAAGAAATGTATAACCGAAAGAGCGAAAGCGCTCTTTCGGTGCTGATAGAAAACGAACTTCGACTTCAATTCCCATCAACGATATAAGTCATAACAAAAAACAATCAATAACGTGAAAAAATCATTCTTCTTTTACAACCACAACAATTAACCAAGCCTTAGCATCTAAACTAATCCTAATTAGGGTATTTACGTACGCAAATAAATAAATTTCCAATAAAATAAAAAATTACGCAAAAGGTAACCATAACCAGAGACTTAGAAACGAGTGATATTGATCGCATCATTGAAATGGCTTGGGAGGATAGAACCCCTTTCGAAGCCATTGAATTTCAATTTGAGATCAAGGAAAAGGAGGTAATAGATATTATGCGTTCAAACCTAAAAAAATCTTCTTTCAAGCTATGGAGAAAAAGAGTTTCTGGAAGAAAGTTAAAACATGGCTTTCCTTTGTTTAAGACAAGATTCAAGTCAAAAAATCAAAAATGAGAATACAATTGACCAAGAATTGCCCTATTTGCAAGAGAGATTTTCAGTGGAGAAAAAAATGGTCCAAAGATTGGGATTACGTCATTTACTGTTCAGAAAGATGCAGAAGAAGAAAAAACAAAGTTAGAAAAAGATGAAAAAATTTTCACACTATAAAGGAAATTAAGTTAATATTATATTTTAAATTAATTTTTTTTAATTTAGTTTTGAAGATCAATGAAAGCAAAAAAGATATTACTAATCTTCCCAAATCAATTATTTAAACTTAAAAACAATTCAATAGAATTTGACAAAATTGTTTTAATCGAAGATAGTCTTTTCTTTGGTTGCGATTCTGAATGGCAGCAAAAATTTCATTGCCAAAAGATAATATTCCATAAGGCTACAATGCGAGCCTATAAAGAACTCCTTATCAAGAAAGGACATGATGTAATTCATTTTAAACACAAAAGGAATAGCAGAACTGAATATCACCTAAACAAATTGAAAGAAAAAGGATTCAGACATTTAATTTCTTACGAAGCAATTGATTATTCATTAGAGAAAAGAATTAACGAATTTTGTTTAAAAAATAATCTCGATTTAGAAATAATAAAAAATAAATCATCCTTAACTGATCCAATTCTTCAAGAAGAAACAATAAAACAAAAAAAAATATATGGTATGCAAAAGTTTTACAAGAAACAAAGAGAAAGTCTAAATATTCTAATTGAAAAAAATGGTTCTCCTACAGGAGGCGAATGGAGTTTTGATAAAATGAATAGAAAGAAATTACCAAGTAATATAAAAGCTCCAAGAGTTCCAACTATAAAAACGAATAAATTCTTAGAAGAAGCTAAAAAAGATGTAATGTTAAATTATAGGGATTACTTTGGGACTCATGAAAAATTCAATTATCCAATTACTCATAGCGATGCTGAAGAATGGTTAGATAACTTTTTAGTCGAAAGGTTTGACCTTTTTGGTGACTATGAAGATGCCATAAGTTCTGAAAATAGGCTTCTTTGGCATAGCTTGCTATCTCCGTTACTAAATACAGGTTTACTTACGCCAAAACAAGTAATTGATAAAGCTAAAATATTTTATGAATCAAACAATATGAGTATCAATTCTTATGAAGGATTCATTAGACAAATTATTGGTTGGCGTGAATTTATTTTAATTATTTATAAACGCAATAGCTTAGTACTTAGAAATAGCAATTTCTGGGGGTTTGAGGACAAACCAATACCATCAAGCTTTTACACTGGCGAAACAGGCATATGTCCATTAGATGATTCAATTAAAAATATTTTAGAGACCGGTTATGCTCATCACATTGAAAGGCTGATGATAATAGGAAATTTTATGCTTTTATGCAGATTCCATCCAAACAGGGTTTATCAATGGTTTATGGAATTATTCATAGATTCATATGATTGGGTTATGGTTCCAAATGTATATGGAATGAGTCAATTTGCAGATGGTGGGTTATTCACCACTAAACCCTATATATCAGGCTCTAACTACATCAGAAAAATGTCTAATTATAAATCGGGAGACTGGTGCGAAACATGGGACAGCCTTTTCTGGACATTTATAGATGACTACAAAAATGTTTTCGAAAAACAATATCGTCTCTCAATGATTTTAAGAAATCTAGAGAAAATGGATATTGAGAAGAAATCTAGACATAAAAAAAATGCACATCATTTTCTATCCAACCTTACATGAGCATTTACTATTTCATTTTGATTATCTTCTACAAGTTATCCTGTCTAGGTGTTGAATTCACTCCATCAATCAACCCTCAAATTGTTTTTTAATCACTAACATTATCTTCAAGACTTTTTAAATCTAATATGGAAGTAGGTGAGAAAATTCCTTCATTTTCATTGAAAGATCAAAATGACAATATTAGATCATCAGATACATTCAACAAACCACTTGTATTATTTTTCTATCCCAAAGACGATACACCTGGATGCACAATTGAAGCTTGTGGTTTTAGGGATAAATATGATTTATTTAAAATATTAGGTGCTGAGGTATGGGGAATAAGCAATGGAGATAGCAAAAGTCATCTTGAATTTGCCAACAAAAATAAGCTACCATACCCATTACTTTGCGATACAAATAATACATTAAGAAGAAAATTTGGGGTACCTAAGACTCTAGGTTTCATTGAAGGGAGAGTAACTTATATAATTGATGCTAAAGGGATAATAATACATATATTTGAAGACTTATTGAATGGACCTGCTCACATAAAGGAAGCTATTAGAGCATTAAAAAAGCTTCAAAATAACTGAATTTAAAATTTTTAGACTTCAAATGGATATTTTTGCAGAAGCGAATTCTAAATTAGAAAGCTTTATAAATAACTATCTAACTTCCTACCACAAGTTAAGAAATTTTGACTATGGAGTGAAAAATAGATCAAACATTTCAAAAACCTCAAAATACATAACTCATCGAATTCTTTACGAATATGAAATTATTGACAAACTAAAATGTATTGATAAGAAAAAAAAATTTACTGATGAAGTTCTATGGAGGATATATTGGAAAGGTTACTTAGAAAAACATAAGTCTATATGGTTTGATTACAAAAAACCTGATAATAATTCATATGATTCAACTATATTTGAAAACGCAAAGAAAGGCCAGACAGGAATTAAATGTTTTGATACATGGGTCGAGGAACTTAGAGAAGATAATTATTTGCACAATCATTCCAGGATGTGGTTCGCAAGCATATGGCTATTCACGCTAGGACTTCCATGGAAACTAGGAGCAAAATTTTTTATGCAACATTTATTAGATGGTGATGCTGCATCTAACACACTTAGCTGGAGATGGGTAGCTGGCATGCATACAAATAACAAACCCTATATTGCAACCAAGGAAAACATTAATAAATACACAGCTAATAGATTCATAAATACTCCTATGAATATATTGAACCAAGCAAGTACAATAATAGTCAACAAACATCAATGTAACGGAGTACCAACACAAAAAAATTATCCTAATAGCAAATATTTATTTATGTTTGACAATGATCTACATATTAAGAATAGAACAAAATTATTTAATTCATATTCAAAAGTTTATATCTTATTTAATCAGGTAAATGATAAAAATTTAGCATTATCTGATAATGTTTTTAACTTCAAGCTAAAGTTATTAAACAATATAAACAGGTTGATTCCAAACTCAAAGGTATTAGATTTCACTGACATGGATGAATTAGTAAATGATATAAAAAATATTGATGTTATCTATCCTGGGGTTGGAGACAACCTAGATTTTATGAATAGTTTTGCTTTTCAAAATCAAACGAATATTAATTACATTTACCGAAAAGAAGATCTTATTAGCTGGGATTTAGCAAACTCAGGGTTTTACAAATTTAAAACCTCTTTCTATAAAATTAATAATATTAAATAGTAATGATTTAATTTTAATTATAAAAAATTACAGATCTAAGATTCCACAAATTAGAAAAAAAATAATTATAGTTATCTATGAAATAAAACTACTGATTACTGGGATGAATGAAATTAAGAACCAAGAAAAAAGAGTATTTTTAGTTACCGGAGCGAATAGTGGTCTTGGGTATGAAACATCTAAGTACTTTTTAGCCAAGGGTGCAACAGTAATAATGTGCTGTAGAAATTTACACAAAGGGGAAAAAGCAAAGAATGAGCTTTTAAAACTTAGTCTTCCTGGAAAAATTGTTCTCATAGAATTAGATTTATCTGATTTAAAAAAAGTTAAGGCTTCAGCTCAACTAATAAAAAATAAATTTAAATCTCTAGATGTTTTAATCAATAATGCTGGAATAATGGCTCCACCAAGAATGCTCACTAAACAAGGTTTTGAGATTCAATTTGGTGTCAATCATCTAGCTCATATGTTTCTTACATTAGAGTTGCTTCCTTTGCTTCAAGAACAAAACAATTCAAGAATTGTTACTGTTACCTCAGGTGTTCAACACTTTGGAAAAATCAACTGGAACGACCCACATGGGAATAAAAAATATGATCGCTGGGCTTCATATGCTCAAAGCAAACTTGCAAACGTAATGTTTGGATTGGAACTTAATTACGAACTTATAAGAAACAAATCAAAAACATCTTCACTACTCGCTCATCCAGGCTTAGCACGTACTAATTTACAACCCAAATCAGTTGAAGCAAACAAATCTTGGCAGGAAGAACTTGCTTACAAATTGATGGACCCCATGTTTCAAAGCGCCCGAATGGGTGCGCTGCCACAAATAGCAGCTGCTGCATTACCAACTGCTAAGGGAGGTGAACAATATGGGCCCAGATTTAACTTCAGAGGTTTTCCAAAAACTTGTAGAAACGCTCAAAAAGCCTTAGATCAAAATTCAAGAAAAAGATTGTGGGATTTAAGTGAAAATCTCATAAAGCTCTCAAAATAACTGGCCAGCAAAGACTTTTTCTTTTATATGTATTCTTTTAGGGCAATAAATGCTCAGTTAAGAGCTTAATATTTGTTGCCCATCTTTCAAAGACCAGCTAGAAAAAGTAGCAACAAACACTTTTTTGGCTTCGACCCATGATTAATGAGAACCTTGTCGAGATCCTGCTCGCTGCAATCCTTGTTTCAAACACCTACGACAAGGATCAGTCTTTCATCAAATGGGGTGGCATAGTCATAGCTGTCGCAGGTGTGGCTTCAGCCCTGTTTGGCTAAGATCTCAACTCTGAATGACTTGATTTAAAGAAATTTCAAAAAATCAAAACTATTTTTAGCTGCAAACGAATGATTTGCAGCTTTTTTATTGAATTAAGAGATGAATTAATTGGAAATTATTTCAATAAAAAAAGCAATAAGTTAGACAAAACTAATTAAGAACACTAACAAACTTTGTATAAATAGTCTGCTATACATTGAATAAAAACTCCATAACGTCTCCTTCATTGACTACATATTCTTTACCCTCACTTCTTAGCCAACCTTTGTTTCTAGCCTCAGATAAAGATCCAGCTTCAAGAAGTTTTTCATATGAAATTGTTTGAGCTCTAATAAAACCCTTTTCAAAATCTGTGTGAATTACTCCAGCCGCTTGAGGAGCTGTCATTCCATCAGAAATAGTCCAAGCTTTTGTTTCTTTTTCACCAGTAGTAAAATATGTACTTAAGCCAAGCAATCGATATGTTGCTTTAATCAAACTAATTAAACCTCCTTCTTCAACCCCAATCCCATTTAAATAATCATCTCTTTCACCTTCTCCTAATTCGATTAATTCTGCTTCAACTTGCGCTGAGATTTTTACACATTCAGAACCTTCTTTGCTTGCAAGATTAAGAACTTGCTCTGAAAAATTATTTCCACTAGATAGCTCATCCTCCCCAAGATTAGTTGCATAAATAATTGGTTTTTGAGTTAATAAACCTAATGGTTTAATTATTTTTTTTTCTTCTTCAGTTAATGAAACACTCCTAATTGAATTTTCATTTTCAAGTGCGAGGCATAATTTTTCTAAGATTTCATCTTCTAACTTTGCTTCTTTATTAGTGTTGATTTGTTTCTTTAATCTAGTTCTTCGCTTTTCAATTTGATTCAAATCTGACAAAGCCAACTCTAAATTAATTATTTCAATATCCCTTAAGGGGTCTACTGATCCAGACACATGAACAACATCATCATCGCAAAAACATCTAATTACATGAACAATTGCATCTACTTCTCTTATATTTGCCAAGAATTTATTACCTAGCCCCTCCCCTTTACTTGCACCTTTAACGAGACCAGCAATATCAACAAACTCAATTCGAGTTGGAATAATTTGCTTGCTTCTACTTAGATCACCCAGCAAATTCAAACGTTGATCTGGCACTGAAACAGAGCCTACATTGGGTTCAATTGTGCAGAAAGGGAAATTCGCGGCTTGAGCTTGAGCATTCGCGACAAGAGCGTTGAACAAAGTTGACTTGCCAACATTAGGCAGCCCAACAATTCCGGCCTTAAGCATTGAAATGGATCTTTAGAGGACCCCAGTTGATTAATTTGACCAAATTAGACCCAATAGTGCCCATTAACAGCGAAAATAGAGTCATAAATCTCCAAAGGAAAGTTTTTTAAACTTTTTCTTCAAAACGTCAAAACCTCCAAAGCTCTTGAGCACTTGATTTTCCCAAAATGATTTGGACAAATTTAAAAAAGAAAAAAGTTGTAAGTTTCATTGCTCTGTCTGTTTTAGCTGTTAGTGGTATTAGTTTGAAACTGACTCAAAACAACAAATCAAATAAAGACACAACTGAATTTACTGTTGCTGCTGAGAGCGGCAGCTTGCCTGGCTTGATAACAGCAAGTGGTGAATTAACAGCAAATAAAAGTGTAAATGTAAGTCCAAAAAGACAAGGTGTTCTTGACGAGATTTTTGTTGAGGAGGGTGACGAGGTTATGAAAGGTGATTTAATTGCAAAAATGGATTTTGGAGATTTGGAATACAGAATTAATGAGCTGAGAGCAAACTATGAAACTGAAAAAGCAACTTATCTCAGAAGAAAGTTCCTTTTCAATGAAGGTGCAATAAGTGCTGAAGAATATGATGAGTTCAAAAATAGATTTTTAAGAAGCGAAGCAAAATTCAAACAAATAGAAATCGAAGAGAGTGAAACAAATATAAGAGCCCCATTCAAAGGGGTAATCACAAGCAGATATGCAGTCCCTGGGGCATTTGTAACTCCAACGACTTCTGCGTCTGCATCAAGAGAGGGAGGAGCCACAAGTTCATCAATAGTGGAATTATCTCAAGGGCTTGAGATAGTCGCCAAGGTACCTGAAAGTGATATTGGAAGAATAAAAACAGGGCAAGAAGCAACAATTAGGGTAGATGCTTTTCCTGACAGACGTTTCAAAGCAGTTGTTTCCAAAATCTCTCCAAGTGCAATAAAAAACAACAACGTAACCTCATTTGAAGTCACGTTGTTGTTAAGAAATAAACCAGAAGATTTACGTCTAGGAATGACTTCTGATATCAACTTTCAAACAGGCGAAACCAAAATCAGTACACTTATTCCAACTGTGGCAATTGTCACGGAAGAAGGTAAAGCTGGGGTCTTAATTGTGGGCAATAACAATCAACCTAAATTCAAACAAGTTGAGTTAGGGACAAGCAGTGGTAGCAAAACTGCAATAATATCTGGATTAGAACCAGGAGAAAAAGTTTTTATTAATCTTCCTCCTTGGGCTAAAAAAAGAAAAAGTTAATACATTAACTCCACACTGAATGTTCTATGGAAGAAATAAAAAAACAAACTTTATTATTGATAGATGGGCATTCTCTGGCTTTTAGAAGTTTCTATGCTTTTAGCAAAGGAGGTGAGGGTGGCCTTTCAACAAAAGACGGATTTCCTACCAGTGTTACTTATGGCTTTCTAAAAAGCCTTTTGGACAACTGCAGATCTTTCGCACCAAAAGGAATAACGATTGCTTTTGATACTGCAGAGCCAACATTTCGCCACAAGGAAGATCCCAATTACAAAGCAAATAGAGATGTAGCACCAGATATATTTTTTAAAGATTTAGACCAGCTTGAAGAGATTCTTAGAGATAGTTTGAATCTTTCCATCTGCAAAGCCCCAGGTTATGAAGCAGATGATGTATTGGGGACACTCGCTAACGAGGCAGCCAATAATGGTTGGAGTGTAAGAATTCTCTCTGGAGATAGAGACTTATTTCAATTAGTAGATGACGAAAGAGACATTGCTGTGTTGTACATGGGCGGAGGTCCTTATGCAAAAAGCGGCAAACCTAGACTTATTAATGAAGAAGGTGTTCTTGAGAAACTCGGTGTTAATCCTGACAAAGTTATTGATCTGAAAGCCCTAACTGGTGATAGTTCGGACAATATTCCAGGTGTCAAAGGGGTTGGTCCAAAAACAGCAATAAATCTCTTAAATGAGAACAATGATCTCGATGGAGTATATAAATCACTATCAGAACTTGAAAAAGAAGGAGAGAAAGCTAAAAGAGGAGCCATAAAAGGAGCCGTCAGACTTAAACTAAAAGCTGACAAAGATAATGCCTATCTATCAAGAAAACTTGCTGAAATATTAATTAAAATTCCACTTAATAAAGAAATCGATCATAACTTAAAAGGTATAAACGAATCAAAATTATCTGAAACTCTTGAGAAACTTGAATTACATAGCTTATCAAAACAAGTATCAACTTTCAAAGCTATATTTTCTAAAGAAGGATTATCAAACAAAAATATTAATTCTTCTTTCGTAAAAAATAAGAGTGTTTCTAATAAGACAGAAAATGGAGAAAGAACTAATCTTGGTGAAACGAAAGAGATCCCTAAGATAGAACCTAGGATAATAAATGATGTAGAAGAATTAAATAATTTTGTTAAAAAACTAATGACATATACAGATGAAAAACAGCCAATAGCTATTGACACCGAAACGACAAGTTTGAATCCTTTTAAAGCTGAACTTGTTGGCCTAGGTTTTTGTTTTGGTGAAAATTTACAAGATATAGTTTATATACCAATTGGTCATAGAAAAAAAGAAGAAGATCTATTAGAAAATGATCAAACAAATCAATTAAAAATTGAGGATGTTATCTATACACTTGGAAATTGGTTTTCAAGCAAAGAAAATCCTAAAGTCCTTCAAAATGCAAAATACGATAGATTAATTCTTTTAAGACATGGGATCATATTAAATGGTGTTGTAATAGACACTTTGCTCGCAGATTACATTTGTGATGCAACTCTTAAGCATAGTTTAGATGAAATTGCATATAGAGAGTTTGGATTTAAACCCAATAGTTTTTCTGATATTGTAAAAAAAGGAGAGGACTTTTCTTACGTTGATATAAATACTGCTAGTCTTTATTGTGGTATGGACGTATATTTAACAAGAAAATTAGCAATTATTTATAGTGAAAGATTAAAAAATAAGAGTAACAAACTCACAAAATTACTTTTAGAAGTTGAACAACCACTTGAAGAAGTATTAGCAGAAATCGAATCAACTGGAATAATAATTGATACCCCCTACCTCAAAGATTTATCCCTAGAGCTAACAAAAAATTTGAATACAATTGAAAAGGAAGTTTATAAGATCTCAGGTAATAAGTTTAACCTTTCATCTCCAAAACAACTAGGTGAATTACTTTTTGAAAAACTTGATTTAGATCGGAAGAAATCGAGGAAAACAAAAACAGGATGGAGTACAGATGCAGTCGTATTAGAAAAACTTGAATCAGAGCATCCAATAGTAAAAATGATTATAGAACATCGTACTATAAGTAAATTACTTAATACTTATGTAGATGCTTTGCCTCAACTAATAGAGAAGGAAACAGGAAGAGTTCATACGGATTTCAATCAGGCCGTCACCGCTACGGGAAGACTAAGCAGCAGCAATCCAAACCTCCAAAACATCCCTGTAAGGACTGAATTTAGTAGAAGGATTAGAAAGGCTTTTCTTCCTCAAAAAGATTGGAAACTTCTAAGTGCAGATTATTCACAAATTGAACTTCGTATTCTCACGCATCTTTCAGGGGAACAAGTCCTAAAAAATGCTTATCTAAGAAACGAAGATGTCCACTCTTTAACCGCAAAAATTTTATTTGAAAAAGATACTATTAACGATGATGAAAGAAGGATAGGAAAAACAATTAACTTTGGGGTGATCTATGGCATGGGAGCTCAAAGATTCGCAAGATCAACAGGAGTATCAATAACAGAAGCAAAATATTTTTTAAGTAAATTCAAAGAACGGTATCCAGCAGTTTTTAAATTTCTTGAATATCAAGAAAGACTTGCCCTAAGCCAAGGTTTTGTTGAAACATTGCTTGGAAGAAGACGATATTTTCATTTTAATAAAAATGGGCTAGGAAGACTTCTAGGAACCCCACCAGATGACATTGATTTAACAACGGCCAGAAGAGCAGGTATGGAAGCACAACAATTAAGAGCTGCTGCAAACGCGCCTATTCAAGGCTCAAGTGCAGACATAATTAAGGTCGCAATGATTCAATTACATTATGTGCTGAGAGAGAAAGGCTTAGCAGCTAAAATTCTTCTTCAAGTTCATGATGAACTCGTACTAGAAGTTGATCCAAAAGATTTAGAGGAAACAAAACTCCTTGTCCAAAGCACCATGGAAAATGCTGTAAAACTTAGTGTCCCTCTCATCGTTGAAACTGGTGTTGGAGTAAATTGGATGGAGGCAAAATAATTGTTGACAAATTCAATAATTTCTCACATTTTCATCTAAGAAATTGTCCTTAAAATTCACAAACACCTTATCCAAGAAGAAAGAGGATTTTATTACTATAAATCCTAATCAAGTTAAAATATATTGTTGCGGTGTAACTGTTTATGATCTTTGTCAT
>MDTG01268770.1_pt1 | contig 12465 bp, 6 predicted proteins | sample 811421 | NCBI WGS metagenome assembly MDTG01 (sample SAMN05326645, study PRJNA326480) | marine metagenome | isolation source: seawater | place: Pacific Ocean: South East | collected 2011 | reverse complement strand
TTCTACGTGATTTTCTTCTACGTGATTTTCTTCTACGCGATTTTCTTTTACGTGATTTTCTTTTACGTGATTTTCTTCCGCGAGATTTTCTTTTACGAGATTTTTTTCTACTTTTTCTACGTCGTCTTCTACCTCCACATTGAGACCTTCTTATTTCGCTAGGTGCAGCATAACTACCTCTAAATGTTTTAGCCATTGCTGCTCCTTGAGATGTATAACCATAAGCAGATGAACGCAAATTATTGAAATTACTATATGGTTTACCGCCACCTCGAATAGTAGCTGCTCCTAAATTAGAAGGGTTTGCTTGTCCACCACAAGTATTTGAACTTTTGATTAATGGATAACCTCGACCCATTCCACTATTGGCTGAGTCTGATAATGTAGAATTATTTACACCATATCTTGAACCACCTCCTGATTTACATTTTACACCTTGTTTGTTAGAGAATTTAAAGGCACCTGTATGTTGATTTTTTTTATTAACAAAGTCCATATATATATTAAAATGATTATTTTTTTTCAATAAAATATATATCTTTTTTTGATGATATTTTATCATTAGACAATTCAATGGGAGTCCATAAATTGTATTTTTTATTATAAACGCATTTGAAATTATATTTTTTTTCTAAATACACATTTTTATCTGGATTAACATTTTCAAAATCTTCTTCATCATCACTTTCTTCTATCAAATCTAAATCATTGTTTTCTCTAATATTTCTAAATAAAGAATTCATATAAACACTTAATTTGTATGTGTTGATTAATGCTTGTGAATGTTTTTCTAATTTATCTTTATTATAAAAATATAATTGATAGATGTCTGTTTTTAATGTTGGTTCGACTAAAAATGTTTTTATTTCGTCTATATTTTTATTTATTATTTCATTTAATCTGTATCTATTATTTAAATTTCTGTGTTGAATGGCATATATACTATATGGCAAAGAATCTATACTTTTTTTTATATTTTTATAATCAGTAGTAATTATAGGCATTCCTAAAATTATATGTTTGTCAGAATATACTTTGTGCTTGATGAATGTATCTAAAATATAACTGATTTCATTTAATTTTTTAAAAATATCATAATGTTTAATATCGTATCCTTTAAAATAAAATACATCTTCTATATTAAAAAAAGTTAATTCTTTTTTTATAATAGTTCCGTAGAATATAGTTCCTTTTCCGCTGCATAATATAGGATTAAAACAACATTTATACATTTGAATATCCGCAATAGATTTTTTATTTTTTCCTAATTGTAATAAAAAACAACAGTTTTTATTTTTAAATGTTTTAAACCATATAAAGAATTTTAATCCTTTTGGTATTGTTATATAAATATCGGAATTTTGAACTGTGTTATAAATTTTTTTTTCATAACAAAGTTCTACCTTTGGAAAATTTTTTAATAAATATACTTTGTCTTTGTATTTTAGATCCATTAATAAATTATACTAAAGTGTTCTCTCTAATTCGATTTAATAAATTATTTAATTGTTTGAGATAAGTTTAATGTTATTTCTTCTTCATCGTCTACTCTTTCATTATTCCAATTAAAAAAATTATCATTGGATAAATTACTAGATAAATTACCAGATAAATTGCCAGAAAAACTTTGCATATCATTTTCTTTAACTTCAGTATGTTCATTTTTAATAGTATCAATATAACTTCTTAATTCATCTTTCATATTTTCGGAACTATTATTTTTGTTTATGGTTCCATAAATATCTTTATATACTTCAGAAGGTTTTTTAATTAAATCTTTTGTTTTAGGTACAGTCAAATTTGTTTTTAAGAAATACCAACTATAATGTGCAGTAATAATAAATACTAATGATATAATAATGTATTGTAAAATTAAAAAGAAACTCATAATATTAAATATATAATAATATTTATATTAACATTTTAATAAATGAACTTATATCATTTTTAAAAAAAATTGTATTGCATTCGTTATTTGATGTAAAATAAAAATCATTTATTGTATCATCTATATATTCTATTTTTAAAATAGTATGTGAATCTTCGTTTAATTTTATCTCAAAAATTTTTTTTTCTAAAACTTCGTGTTCATCAGTAATATCGTGTTCATTAGAAAACGTTTCCCATTCGTCGTCATTAACTAAAAGTGTAAATTTTTCTAAAAAATTATCTATTTTATAGCTTGAATTAACATTTAATTTTTGTTTAAAAAATTTATTTTTTTTATTTATAATCTTACCATATGGTGTTAAAAATATTCTTTGAATATAAGATTTATTTATATTCAAATTAGCGAGTTTAATATTATAAATATTAATTTCTGGTATATAATAATTTTTCATATAATTAAATTATTTTAAACTATTTAAACCCATTTTATATATTTAATGTAAAATGGTTTTTGTTATTTTAATCAATAAATTAGGTGTTGTAAATGAAAAAAAAGTAAACATTGGTAATCTAGATGATTTATATAAAAAATGTGGATTTAATAATGATAATTACTTCGATAAACATAATACATGGAAAGTAGATGATGGTTATATTTCTTTATATGCTAAGAATAATGGTAGAGCAAATTCAGAAAATAAATATGATTTTCCACCTCCTTGTGATAGCCTATTATTTTTTGGAAATGTTTTATTGGTAAAACACGAAAACGAGGAAATAGAAAATGGCGAATTGATGGATTTGAGTAAAAGTGAATGGGATGTTTTTTATGAAAAGTGTTTTGGTGGTTTCGAATCATTAGGAGATGAAGATAGTAGTGAGGATGAATTAGAAAATGTTCCAGAAGAAGAAAAAACAAAAGATGGCTATTTGAAAGATGGTTTTGTTATAGATTCGGATGAAGATACTCCATCTGTTCATAGTGTTGAAAGTGATGAAGAATCATACGCCAGTGATAGTGATGTAAGTGAATTAAATAGTGAAGACGAATTATCAGAGGAAAGTTATTTAAGTGATTAAATTGATTTAAATAGTATTTATCATTAAATAATTAATATGCGTGGTATAAATAATCCGGAAATTTTCAGAAAAAACATAAGAAATAATTTAAATGAATTTATAAATAATGAAATAATATCGATAAATTTAGAGAAAGCCATATTTAATTGTTCTATTAGGACATCAAATGAAAAAAATATAGTAAAAAGATGGGATAATATATATTTTGTTCAAATATATATTGATAAATTAAGAAGTATTATGAACAATATAAATCCAAAATACAATAAAAAAAATAGAACATTATTAAATAAATTAAAAAAAAAAAAAATTTTAGCACATAATTTAGCTTTTATGAGTCATCAAGAAATGAATCCAAAATTATGGAATGATTTGATTCAAGCAAAAATAAAAAGAGATAAAAATTGTGTATCGAATGATATGTCTGCCGCAACAGATGAATTTACTTGTTTTAAATGTAAAAAATCTAAATGCACTTATTATCAATTACAAACAAGGTCAGCGGATGAACCCATGACGACATTTGTAATGTGTTTAGTTTGTGGAAATAGATGGAAATGTTAAATAAATTAAAAAAATATATAATTAAATATCTAATATTTAATTATATATAATGATAAAATATAATTTAGATAATAATGAAACATTAAAAAATATGTTAATACAGTTTCAGAAACCTGAAATAAAATATATAAAAAAGGATGATATTTTATCGATTTCTATTTCGAAACACGATAAAATAAATATTCATAAAAATATTTTAGAAAATATAGTTCCCTATTTATCTAAAAAAAAAATAAAACTATCGAATTTATCTGTAAATTATATATTTTTTATTTTTGTAAATGATACTATTGATAGTAATAAATTTGCGAAATATACACTTAACTCGAAAATAGAAACAAGAAAAAATATTTTTTTTCCTGATAAAACACAAATTAAAATACTTAATGCACAATCAAGAGCAAAAATATTTAACATTGGGTGTAGTTATGAAATAATTATAAATCAAAACATGAAATTCTCTCCAAAACCTTTAACCAAAATAATTTGGAGAGAATTTCATTACAATCACAATTAGAATATTTTGTTTCTGGTGATCTAAATGTAAATAAAAATCGAGATTCATTGGTAATAGAAATACCAGAAAAACAAATAGAACTTTTATTGGAATTTATAAACGCCAACGATTTAAATTTAGAAGGCATAAAAATATATAATTGGGGTCCTGAAGATGAAGCAGATTTCGTGGATAAAAATTTATTAACAGGAATTACAGAAACAAATATAAATACAACCGATAAAAACGTATTTTACAGATTAAATGTAAATAGTAAAGATTTTAAAAAAGGCATTTGGGAATTTGCATGGTGTTATTATTTTTCAAAGGGAAATGTCGAGATGAATTCATTAAATTATGTTGAAAAACCAAAAAAAACAATCTTTATATTTGATTCAGAAGAACCGTTATATAGAGAAGTTAAGGATGACTTACCGTTTATATTAAATGGTTGGGTTCGTAAAAATTATATTTCTATAGGCGTAGAAGAAAATCTAATTTCTACCAATTGGGACTGGAAATATAGTATAAAATGGTCGAGTGAAAAGGATAAAACACCTTTCAAAATGGGGATTTTAAGTAAATATAAAAATAATGATAGTATTATTCATGTTTTGAAAGACATAATAATTCATTATAAAGTGCAGGGAAATTGTAGTGATAATTATTATCCTTTAAGAATATTTAAAGGGAAGAAAACAGTTTTGGATAATATTTTGCAAAGTCATATAAGGGGAACTAAATTTAATGGAGTGTTTAAAGGAGGCACTGTTCCAGAAGATTGGGAAATAGTAAATCCTTATTTTGAAAAAGCAAAAAAAAGTTTATGGAATACTTATACGTTAAAAGCAAATGATATAATTTTTTTTAGAGGAGATAATAATGAATGTAAAATAAATATTTATATTGAATATGAGAAAGGTTATTCTGTAAATAATGAATTACCAAATTTTCCTGATTATTGGCCATTGGGTTTTGTTAATACAGAATATTGTCAAGGAAAATATTCTGAAACAAACGTTGGTGGGGAAAAAATAAACAACAATTTAGTATGCGGTAATATCTATAATAAAATTTATAAAAAAAAGGAACAGGATGAAACTCTTTTATTGGAAGAAAAAAATGCTTACGAAGATAATTATAGAAAACACAGTATAATTATGAATAAAATGAGAGTTGAATTAAATAAAATAAAACATTTAAAAAATGTCAATGATGTTGTGGATTTGGCAAATAAACTGAAAATAACAAATTCAAAAGATTATATTGTTCAAGTTAAAGAACAAGTTAAAAATATAATTACTGCCTCTGATAAAATAGGTAATAAATTTAATTTAACGAAAGGATTAGAAACAAATTGTTTAATGAATATGAATAATATACTAATGGATTATAATGTCTTTGAAAATCTAGGAACCAGTTCTATTAATTGGCAATGCGAAGGATTAAAAACTCAACTTAAATTAGAAGAATTATATAATAGAAAATTAATTCTAGAAAAAGATCAATTATCAACAAGGAAAAAAACATTAGTTGAAGCAAAAGAGAATTTTGAATCAATTAATGCTAATCAAAGAATGACGAATCAACCATTTAATAGAATAGGCACAAGAGGGGTTAGAAATATTATTTTACCCGATGAGTTTCAAAATGTAGATATTATAGAATGGGACAATATAATAGGCAGATTTGATGCAAATTGTTTACAAACTTATAATTCTTTTTTAAGAAGACACTATTCGAGTTGTTCAGAATATGATGTATATGAATCAAGATGTAAGTATAATACTCCCATCAACTTTAGTTTAATGAGTATAACTCAATTAAATGATTTCAATGAAAAATACGGTAGATTTGTAATTAAAAAGAATATATCTATAAAAGATGGAAATTCTACAATCGTTTTGGAAAGAAATAGTGAATTTGTATATAATAATTCTTCCGGAAAACAAGGATTTTATGATATAAATGATGTTAAAAGAAAAATATATATTGATACAAATAAAGCAATCAAATTTAGTTATTATGTTTCAAATACATATACCTCGTATACTACAACAGTTGATTTATCAGATGATAACAAAAGAGAAAATTATATACAATTTTTTGAAAAAGGTCAAGGGGATAAAAAATATGATAGTTGTCAAGATAAATATAACAAAGAACAACAAGATAAAAATACAATTATCGATACTGTTAAATTTAGACCCCGAGATAGTGGTTCGTTAGAAAAACCAGCATTTTTCGATTTAAATAATAATAACAACAATGATAATTCATGGACTTTAATTGCGACTAGTATTAGATATAATTTGGGTTTTGGAACGGAAAAACAATATCAACAATTAGGAAATACAAAATATATACCACAATTGAATTTTTTAATACAGGATAACAAAAAAATAACAATAAATATTTTTTGTGATGATGGTTATGAAATTGAAATAAAATCATTTAAAAAAACAGATCGAGAAAATACAAATAATCATAACTTTTATCTTTTTAAAGGTGTCAGAGAAATTAATTTTAATGATGATATAATAGAAATTGAAAATGGAGCGGGAGATACAACTCCTACACAAACAAATGGTGGTAATGGTGGTTTATTTTTCTCATTTATAGATGACGATGGTATTATTAATTATTTCAATGAAGAATATGAATTTTATGCGAGGGCAAAAAAAATAAAGCTTTTACAATTCGAAAAAAAGATTAAACCTCTTTATTTTTCAATCCCTATCGATTCAATCAAGGATAATACAAAGGATTTATTATCTTATAAAAATATTTATACACAATATCCAGATTTACATGGATTTTCAACTCGAGAAAATTCTAATCAAATAAAAGAAAAAAAAGTAAAATATATTTTAAAGTTAGCGAAATTAAAAATGTTAGATATTCCAGAAGATTATAGAAGTTATAGTAGTAAAAAAGCAGGGTATGATAATTCGCAATTAAGTTCGACAGATGGATGGGAAAATGATAAAAACGATATGTCAAAAATGGAAAAAACAAGTAAGGGAACATTTCATTGGCTACAACTAAATTTAGATAAATTAGGATGGATATATGGTGTTGTTGTATCTGGACCGAATTCAAAAATTAATTATTATACAAAACAAATTTTTATAAAAACCAGTATAAATGATTCGTGGGATGAAAGAAATTTTGAATTACTAGGAACTACTATTGGTGGTGATTATAGGTCTGATTCGAAAAAAAAAACAGATTACACTTATTTTGATTTTAGTAATAAAATGCAAGCTAATAATAACAAGTATCCTGTATTTTTTAAAAATGGTCCTATTTTATGCTCAAAATTAAGAATTTATCCAGAAGGTGGTTTCAGTGATAAATTTAATTTGAAGGTTGCATTATTAGTAAATAGTAGTGGTGTTATTTCTGATTCAAAATCGGATTTGGATGGTAAAAAAAATAATTATTCAAATAAAATAGAAGAATTTGTGGATGATACACCTGTAGAATTTACCGATTTTAATAATTATACAAATCGCGTTTTTTATAAAATAAAAAGAGACACTTATGATACAAAAATAGGAAAAGAAATTTATATAGAGTATCAGAATACAGATTCTACAAATAATATAAGAAATAAAAAAATATGGGAAATTCCTGCCACTACTACCGACTATCATTATATTTATATATGTTCTGTGAATGAATATAAAAAAAAATATCCTAATACAGCTGGGGGAAAATTTAAAATTATAAATCCTATAAAAAATTTGTACCTAGATATTAGTGCGAATGATTTACAAATCAATAAAGAGACATTTGATAAAATAACTACTTCTAAATTAAGTGTTGGCTATAAGATAAAAAAATATAAACAAAACAAAAAAGACGTAGTGGAATTTTCTATTGATAATGATTCTAAAGTTAAAAACCAATATATATTATCAGATAATACCGGTAATAACACTATAACATTAAATGACGATGAACAAATAATATCAGCTATATATGGTAAGCAAAATGAAATTAATAATAATTTCGATTTAACGGTTGATAATGTTGAAAATTTTGATGTAAAAAATGATATTATTGGCTCAAAAACAATTTCTATTTCTGATATTAGAAGTAATATCAATTTGAGTTTTAATCCGAGGTGGTATTTGCCTGAACAATATATTTCAAATGAAAAAGAAAAAATAGTGGAAAATATTGGTAATACTAAAAATATTATTAAAGTTGAAGCGACTTGCACTATAATACCTACAAATTTAGATGGAACAGAATTGAAGAGCAGTGCTGGCTCTGGGTATATTGTGAATCTTTTTAGTATAGGTGGGAAAAAACAGGTTAGTCCTATATATTATAAAAATTCTATAGGTGTGGATTTACACGTAAAAAACGATAAATTTCATGTCCGACAGTTTTTCAATATAGACAATGATGATAGTGGAAGAAAAAATGATTTAAGTATAAAAACTGATGAATACGAATATGACGTCAATGGTGTATATGATTTAATGTTTACTTTTAAAATAATAGCGCCTAAATATACTGGTAGTAATGGTAATTGGAATGTGTCAGACGCCACAATTGGCGATAAATTAATTTCAAAACAAACGATAAAAATAAAAAAAACGAATGCACCAAAATTTAATTGGCAAACATTCGATTCGACGGCACCACCAGTAGTATCTACTCTACCGGAAAAATTATATTTTACTGCTAGTATAAATACTGGTACAACCCATAATTTTTTGGCATTAACACCGCGTTCATCTACGGATTCGAAATATAGATTAAGAACAAAAGAAGACATGAATTTAACCAGTTTTCCAACAGAGTCAGGCGGAAATAGTATCAATTTTGCTTGGTTGGATATAAAGAGTTGGTGGAAGCAAACGGGTTATTTAATGTTGTATTTTGAAGATAAAACGTCAGATGAATTTTTGAATATACCTGAAGGTGAAGATAATGCTTCTTTCCATTTTTTTGAAATAAAAGTTCCATTAGCCTCATCAACATTTGATTACTTTTATATTAAAGTCAAAATATGGAAAGATTCTTCTGAAGCAGCTAAACTTACTTCTTCGTATATTTATCACGTGGATAACCCTGTATTTATGCAAATGGTTAATGCAACAGCAGAAAATTCATATGTAAGTGGTTTGTTATCATCATCAGCAGCACCAACAACACCAGCAGCAACAAATGATAAAACAATATTAGAAACGGGAGAAGAATTATTTAATGGTCCAATAATATTGAGAAATTCATATGAGGATGCAAATAAAAAATATACTGGAATACTGGGAAATTTTAATGTTAAACTATATAGCGTAGACTATGATTTTTATAAACACTATGATTCAATTAATCTGCAATATAATTTAAAGCGGGATAAAGAAGCCGAAATTGCACAAAAGGCAATAGATAGTAATTTACCTGCAATAAAAGAATTAGCGTCAGATTTGAAATCTGCTATTGACCCACAGGATAGCAATCTGGATAAATATATAGGCGATGGCACATTAAGTAGTTCAAATGATGTGGATGGTTTATCCGAATATACTAGACCTGAAAACACAAATGGCGTATTATCCGATTTAGAACAAGTAAAAGAAAATTTTCCCGATGTTTTTGCAACTCAACCCGGAGTTTCTAATCTAAAATCGGAAAATATAGATAGTGCTAATAACAATCTGGAAAATATTGATCCAGTAGCTATTACTGATGACAAATATGGAGGATATGATATTGATAATGCTACAACAAACACAGAATGGGATTCTAATTCTTTATTTGATGAATGTTATTTTTCTGAGGCAGAAGAAAACACAGGAGAACATATAAATATGGAATTTACAGGTGATGACGGGAATGGAAATCAAATAACGGTAAATTCAATAAAACTTACCAATACAATAATTTCCGCAGGCGGCACTTCGGCAGGCTACGTAAATTGGAGTTGGAAAGAAGACCCAGTACGTTTTGGTGATGAACGGTTTGGTTATTTTACAGCTCCTGGTGGTTCTTGGTCCGGCATCCCCAAGAAAGAATGGTATCAGACAATGCAAGAGGGTAGAAACGGCTCGTATGGAAGTTATTTTTTTAAATTAACTAGTGCATATACTAGTTATACAGGTACAGAGTTAAAAAATGAAGATAAAATATTCTTTGAAAATAGATATAAATTTGTAGTACCTATGATCAGCAAATCTCGCCAAACTGGTTGGAAAATGGCCAACACATATGCTCGAGTTTGGCCAAAAAGAGAAGGAAATAAAACATATTATTATATTAATTGGTCGAGGGGAGGTAAATGGGGCGACGCTTGGGTAAAAAATAAGCTTTCACAAGACCCGGTGAATCTTGTAGGGGATAAAGAGTGGTATATTGTAAAAAAAAGAAATGAAGATTGGACAAGTTTCAGCGTTTTAACTCTTTATAATTATTATTATCGTTTAGTTTTAGAGAGTTCATCTTCATCTTTTGACAATTTCAAGACCTCTTCGCAAAACAATATACGAAGTTGGGTTTGTGGTCCTTTTGCATCAACTAAAAAATCATTGAATGCATTAATAACTCAAAATACTATGTGGGAATCTTATAATCAAAATGAGACAAGTAAATATAACATACCGGGTAATGATGAATGGCGTGATGCAACAGATACAACAAAAACTGTTGCAAATCATACAATTCATCCCGGTAAAATTATTTTCTTAAAAAGAAAATTTAAATATAGGACTATGAATGGAGGGAATATTATTATTAATAATAAAAATAATTTATGGGGAAAAATAGCGTATTTTTCAAATGGTAATAATGTTAGAATTGGTAAAAATGTAAAACCGGGTTGGTATAATGATATACCACTTGATTGTAGAAGTGATTATTTGGATCCAGTTTCTCCTATTGTCAAATTTAATAGTAAAACAAATTTAAATCTTGATGGCACAAAAAAGGATGCTATGGATTGGTCAACAATCAAAACCAATGATGTTATAGAATTTTTCCGTAGGTCTGATGATAAATCTATTGGTCAAATTACATTAGATAGTGATTTTTCGTTTAGCCCTGTTGATCCTGAAAAAATAAAAGCAGCAGAAGATGCAGTGTATTTTAATCAATTAGAAAATGACAGCTTTAAAGCAAATTTTGATAAAATATTTGATGATAAATATGTTATTAATCTTGATAATAATGAAAGATCAGGATATTTATATATTTATAGCAGTCCATCTGGTAATTGGAATCTTGGTTCCGAATCCGCTCCCAGGTCTACATTAATTTTTAGAATACCACTTTATGGTGGGTCCAAAAATGGAACAGCAGACGGTGATACAGGTGATAATGGTGGTTATTTGTCAACTATTGTTCCAGATTATGCGAGGGGTGATGGTGGTGAACCTAGAAAAAAATTAATCCCTATAATATCATGGAGAATGGTCGATGAGAGAAAGCCTGATGGTGGTGGAAATCCGGATCCAAGAAATATGAAAGAAACATCGATTAACGGCGAAGAAGTAATTGAAATAAAATGTTATGAAGAGGCAGGGAACGGTAACAAAAATTGTTGGTTTAGACCACTCGATTGGAGTAGATCGAAAAAAAATGGGGATTTAAAACAACGGTTTGGTCTTAATGTAAATACTGTAATTTATGATGGTGATACACCTGTCAAGGTTCGCCAACCTGACATTTTCGGTCAGCCCAAGTTCGGTGAACCTGACAAGCCCAATAGAACAGAATTCATATACAATGAGGATCCTTATAAGCAAGCCTACTACTATACCTGGTATAGTACAGCTATACATTTCAACAGCGAAGCGGATGCAGGAAGATGGAAAAGAGGGCGGAAGTATATTGCAAAAACACCAATCATAAAAAGAAATAAATGTGCTTTTTATCATCCCCTTAGAATAAAAAAAATTATAGAACATTCACTAGCAAGTGGAAGCGGCAAAGTTGAAGGAAACAAAGATTTTACCCAACACCAATTATATGCACACTCAATTCAACTTCTTCGTCTGCGTAGTTTTATCCCGACTAAATATCAAACAGAACAACTTCAAGATGGTACAAATTGGATTGAAAGACAATCCACAATATATAATAGAAACACAGATTATTACACGAACACTGGCGAACCTACTTTTGATATGAGGGAGAGTAGCCCAGCCGATTATCTAAAAGCAAACAAAAGCTGGAGTGCAGATCAACAAAGTTCCGCACCGATACGTATTAGGTTGGGGGATAATATAACCTTAAATGATATTTTTCCAAATTGGCCAGATGAAGATAAATGGTATGTATATAATGATGAAACTATTGATGTTTCAGGTTCGGACGCAAATTTTGAGCTTACTATAAAAGCAGAGGAGGAGAAAACGGAAGTCATCGATTATCCCGGGAACCCTAGAGACAATCCCTCCACCAAACGCATTTGGGACGAG
>MDTG01238887.1_pt1 | contig 12465 bp, 6 predicted proteins | sample 811421 | NCBI WGS metagenome assembly MDTG01 (sample SAMN05326645, study PRJNA326480) | marine metagenome | isolation source: seawater | place: Pacific Ocean: South East | collected 2011 | reverse complement strand
AGCCGGTGGTGCTTGCATTCTGGGCCAGCTGGTGTGGTCCTTGTCGGCTTGAGTTACCTGCGTTGGATGCCTTGCAAAAGAGTCGACCGGATATTGCGGTCTTTGCGGTCAATGTGGACCGTGAAAAGAATAAGGCTCTAGGGTTTCTAAGGCAGGTAAAAACTGACTTACCCGTTGTATGGGATCCGGAGTCTGTGGCGTTAGGGGCGTATCAAGTCCTCTCGATGCCAACGGTGATCGTCGTGGATGCGTCAGGTACCGTCAAACTCGTCAAGGTTGGGTTTAACCGAGAACGGAAACTGAGCGAGATTGAGGCAGCGCTGGAGGACATGCAATGAGCGAGAGACCACTACGCGCATGGGCCATGTGGCTGCTTATGGGACTGATGGTGATTGCGCTTGGGGTCAGTCTGATGATGACCCAACACCATGAACTACAACTGTACGGTGGCGAAGAGGCTGGTCAGTTGTGGGGATGCGCGGCCGATGACAACGTTAATTGTGACATTGTGAATACGAGTGAGTGGTCGGAGCTATTTGGTGTTCCATTATTTACGTGGGCAATCCCGACGTATCTTTTGGTAATGGGGCTATGTGCACAGGTGATTCGGGGGCAGCGCCGCTGGCTACCTGTTGTTGCATTTATTGGAGCTGGGGCAAGTGTCTTCTCGGTATTTCTCTACTACATTTCGGTGGTAGAGATTGGATATATCTGTTTGTGGTGTATCCGACTTTATGGGATAAACGCGGCGATTCTTGTGTTGAGTTTTGTGGCGGGGATTCAGTGGGATCGGCGACCGGCGCTGGTTGACGGACTCAAACTGGGGGCCGCGTTTGCGATGGTGTCGGCGCTGTCGATCGGCGTCCAGAAGGGTTACCGAGCACAGCTACTGGACGGGACACCCGATATTCCGAACCTCGAATCGGTCGCGGCGACGAGCGATGGAATGCAAGACCCGGAGGGAGAGGCGCCGGTTCGAACGTGGGAAGTGACTACAGAGGACGGCAACACCCGCACCCTGTCCACCCACGTTTCTGACCCGTGGAAGGGGAATCGTGACGCGAAGGTGGTGATTGTCGAGTTTGCTGATTTTGAATGTGGGTACTGCAAACGGGCGTCTGGCCAGCTGAAACAAGTGGTTCAGGCCTTCGGCGACGATGTGATGATGGTGTATAAGCAGTTCCCTATGGATCCGAAATGCAACCCTGGCGTGAATAACGCAAAGCATCGCAACGCATGCAATGCGGCGGTCGCCTCGGTTTGCGCACAGCGGCAGGGAAAGTTTTGGGCGTTCCACGATCTTGCTTATAAAAACCAGCATCAGCTGAAGCTCGAACACTTGGAGACTTATGTGACCAAGGTTGGAATGGATCTGGACGAATTCAAACGCTGCGTGCGTCAACCGGACGTCCACGCGCATGTTCGACGCAATGGTGAGGAAGGTAAGGCGGTTGATGTACACGGTACGCCGCGTATTTTCATTAATGGAACCTTGTATAAGGGAGGAATGTCGGCGCAGCAATACGCGCGATTGGTGCAACGGGAGCTGGGCATGTCGACTGCAGAAGGGAACGAGCGTATGGCCGGCCTGACGAGCCAGCAGCTCCCTCGGCAAGCCCTACCTGCCGTAGTGCCCGAGATGCGACGGCTTGAATTTGGCGAGCTTCAATTCGATATGGATAGTTTTGAGGCAGCGCTAGTGGATGGGAAAGCGAAGGTGGGCGTTCACGAGATACCGGGCACCCGCATGAGTTGGTTTGCGGCACGTGATGCATGCGCTGCGGCTGGGAAACGCCTGTGTTCCGAGCAAGAATGGATTGCCGCATGTCAGGGACAGGCGCCCGTGGATGATGATGGTGATGGTCAATATGCGGATGATATGGTGGAAGGTACGGTTTATCCCTACGGTGAGTACCACGAACGTGGCCGGTGCTGGGACGCGCGAAATAAGGATACCGAGCGTCCGGTTTATACGGGTGAAATGCCTAGTTGCGCCAGCAAAGACGGTATCTACGATCTGACTGGGAACGTAGAGGAGTGGGTTGGAACCAGTCCCGAGACGGCTGTGCTGTTGGGGGGCGCGTACGATACTTCAAAAGATTTTGCACGTTGCTACAGACGTAATGACACATTTGGACCTGGATTAGCCAACGCTCGAACGGGATTTCGTTGTTGTAAATCTGTCGCCAACTAAGCATTCGGGTGTATGGTACGCCTATCGAAATAAAACGGTGGTAGACTTCAGGCATGGCAGATGGTGATGAGCGCGGACTAGAGCGTCCGATCGCACAACAACAGGGGAATAACGTACCTCGTCCGGCGGATGATGGCTTCGACCCTACAGCAAACGAGCTAACCCTCTCGATTCGGGATCTCCCGACGCTCCCAACTACGGTCATGGAGGTGATTCGGGTTGCGAATGATAGCTACTCGTCTGGGCAGGATTTAGAGCGTGTGATATCGCGCGATATGACGCTCGCGGCCCGGGTGCTTAAAATTTCCAACTCGGCCGCGTTTGGCATGCGACGCCGCATTGAGACCACCAAGCACGCGGTTCTAATTTTGGGTACACGGCGGATTCGGAGCATTGTTTCTGCGATGTCGCTGGCACCAATGTTCGAGACATCGCATGCAAAGGATCTGATCTCGGGCCCGCAGCTATGGGCGCACGCGCTGGCGACCGCGATGTGGACGCAACACCTCGCCGACCGGCTGCAATACATTTATTGGGACCAGGTATTTATGGCAGGGTTGATGCACGACATTGGGATTGTAGTCTTGTTCCAAGCCGTGCCAGAGCGCTATGTTGAGGTGATGCGTATTGCGAAACAGCGGCGTCTTCCGATTGAGGCTGTCGAGCAGCACGTGTTGGGCACGACCCACGCGCGTGTTGGTGCTCATCTGTGCGCAAAGTGGATGCTTACGCCCAACCTGGTGCAGTTGATTGCGCGGCACCACTCCCCAGAGATGCCCGAGAAGCTGGATGCGCAATTGCTTCGACTTGCCGATTATTTGGCGGGACATACCGTGGCGACCGAGTTTACATGGAGTGAGCCACGGCCAATTCCGGGTGAGTTACTAGCCGTATCAGGCCTCACTCAAGATGATGTCCGCGATGTGGTTGAGCGCGGCCAGGAAGAGGTCATTCGTCAAGTCAAGGTGTTCCTCGACAGCTAGTGCGTTTGGCGAAGGAAGTAGATAGCGGTGTAAATCTTCGGGTCGAGTAGCCGTCCCTGTGCGGCTTGTTCTCGTAACCAGTCTTCGATGTGGTCGAAGGGGACCTCATGAACGCGAATATTCTCGCTATCATCGCCTCCACCAGGTCCGACGCGAGTCAAGTTGCGGGCAATAAAGAGATTGACGGTTTCGTCGCACAGGCCTGCGGAGATCGGTCCGCTCAACATGAGTTGTAAATCGGCCGCTGCGTATCCCGTTTCTTCAACCAGTTCTCGCTCTGCTGCACGAATAAGCTCCTCGTTTTCCTGTCCGGGGATATCACCAGAGAGTCCGGCAGGGAGCTCGATCACAGTGGACGAGACGGGTACGCGATACTGCTCGACCAGCAGAAGCTTGTTGTCGGGGGTCAAGGCTCCAATCAGCACGACACCGTTTGTGTTTGGTCTGTGGGCGTATTCCCAGCCATCGCGGTTGATGAGATGCAGGTACTTGCCCTTGGCGAGAATTGATTTCATGGCGAATGTCTCCACACGTAACCTGTGGAGATGTACCCGATCGGAACAACATGTGCACTGCCGCACCGTGAGCTAGAATCGGCGCCGTTTAAAAACTATCAACGATAGATCGAACGTTCAGATTTATAGAAGGGAGAATGTTTAAAACTCTGCTATGGTTGGCCTGTAGTTTGAAATAGAGACCTGGGTGGCTGGCCCGAGGAGTGAAGTATGTGGTTTTTGTTGGTTGCCTTACAGTTGTTGGGGTGTGGTGCGGACGAGGCGACTCCTCCAGCCGAGGTGCGAGCTGTCGATGTGGCGTCGGCGGTTGTGGATGCAGCATCGACAGAGGGTGGTCTGGAGTTGGCGCCGATTACATTTGAGTCGCTCGCGCCTACGTTCTCGGTCGTCGGACCTACGGACCAGGCTCCGAGTGCCTTGGCGTTATCATTTGCTCGTCCTGTGCTGAATGCAGAGGACCTCACGGCGAGCATCGAAATTTCTCCTGCGGTTGAGGGAAGTTGGGCTTGGGTCGGATCCGAGTTTTTAGAGTTTCGACCTTCTGTTGGTTTTGAGCCCGAGACCGACTATACGGCAAGTATTACCTCCCTAATTTATGAGGGAGAAGAGCTTGGCGACGCAGGCCTCATCGATTCACTGCAGTTCCGAACACCAGCCTTTGAGCTGTTACACGCCTCGATTGTATCAACGAGCTATAGTAATATGAACGTTATTGCCGTGTTTTCGGGTCCTGTTGATACGCGAAATACAAACAAGTCAACAGCGGTCGGTTCCGCCATCGTGGATGGCCAAGCTGTGGGCGCTACGAACTCGTCGGGGCTTCGCCTCGTGACCCAGAATATACGCGGTAACAAGATTTTTTACCAGCTCTACAAACGGCGTATCCGCGACGCGAAACAGGTGGAGTTGACGGTTCCAGCGATTGCTGGCCTAAGCGGGGTGCGCTCCGAGTCACGTAGTTTTACCCTTCGAGGTGGTGACGGCGGACCGGAGATGGCGATCAAGCGTATCGTTCGTGAGGAAGGTGATACCTCGCAGATCGTCAGTGTGTATTGCAACGATGACGCTGTGCCTCACAAGCGCTACTTTTATCGCGACGGGTATGGCGAGTACATCTCCACACGTTGTCTTCCGGACGCAGAGGCGGCGAAGAACTACATCGAGGTATTTCCAAAGACGGATTTTACCATATCCTCCGGACAGGGCGGTTTTCGTTTGATTGGGGACTTTGATCGAGGCCCGGTCACCATACGAATTAACCCGGGTGTTACGACAGTGGATGGCGGCATAGTCAAGAGCACCTTCGAGCAGACGCTTTATATGCCAGGGCTGAAGCCAAAAGTCGAGTTCAGTAAAAGCGGTCGTTATCTCCCAAAGAGCGCCTGGAGTGGACTGGCGATTCGACACCGAAATGTGGATGAGGTTGGCGTACAGGTGCGCCGTGTTCCCCGATCAAACCTAATATACTGGTTGTCTGGTTCGGACGAGGTAGCTAACCATCGGACGTCTGACCTTGTGGCAGACACCCGTTTTCCAGTACGTGGGGGTGAAGACGAGTTGGTGACCACCTTCGTCGATTTGAAAGACCACGTGCCCGCTGCAGAGCAGGGTGTATACGAAATCACGTTGTTGGGTGGACTCTCGGCCGAAAAGCAGAACCAACGTCGGTCCCAAGATACGGGGATGGCGGAAGAGGAAGAAGTTGATCCATCGTTCTCGGTACGATGGGCCTCAAAAGCGGTTTCGCGCATTTTATTGACCGATATCAACTTGGTCGTAAAATCGGATGAGCGGGGCCCAAAATCGAGTTGGGCGCCACGTCACCACGTGTGGGCGCTGGATATGACGACCAACGCTGCCATGTCGGGTGTTGAGATCAAGGTGGTCAAGTCGTCTGGCAAGGTGATGAGTCGCTGCGTGACCAGCAGTGACGGGGGCTGTGCACTTGATGTGCCTAAAGATGGGATCGACCCATCGGGACCCTTGGCGATTGTCGCCTCAAAAGGCAGCGATTTTACCTACCTCAAGCTTAATGAGTTGAAGCTCGACCATTCGGAGAGCGCGGTTCATGGTGAGGCGTATCTATCCGAGGTCGCCTACAGAGGATCGATCTATCTGGATCGAGGGGTATATCGTCCAGGAGATTCAGCACATATAAGCGCTATCATTCGTCAGCCGGGCTTGAAGGCCCCAAGCGATGAGATGCCCGTCGTCTTGAAGCTGACGGATCCTCGCAGCAAGCTGGTCCGCAAGGTTAATTTGACGACGAACGCAGCAGGTATGATCAACTATGACCATGATTTTGCCGACTTTGCTCCTACGGGCTCCTACAACGTCACCTTGGAAGTTGCCGAGCGGGTGATTGGCTCGGAAAGCTTTAGCGTAGAGGAGTTTGTTCCAGAGCGCATGACGGTGAAAGCAAGCGGATCGGCGGAGAACTACGCGCTCGGGGACGCAGTCGCCGTCGATGTGGAAGCCAAATACCTATTTGGTGGAAGCGCCGCGGGTAGTGCGGTCGAGCTAATGTGTAGCCTTGAGCCAGCAGCTTTTAGGCCTAAAAATAATAAAAACTTCCATTATGGTGTACAGACTCTCGCCTATGAGAAGCGCTCCCAGGCCATGAGCCTAGGGGATGCTCACGGAGAGCTGAACGCCGAAGGCAAGGTGACGATCGATTGTCCAGCACCCAATGACGCGGGTACGTTTATCGGTGGGGCTCGAGTGGTAGCCGAGGTCGCCGTGTTTGAAGGAGGGAGCGGTCGTACCACGCGAAACTCGACGAGTGTCCCGGTTCACTCTGATCAGTTCTACATCGGGTTGGACACCGGTAAGCAGAAGGTGAAAGCTGACGAGAGCTTTGATGTTTCCGGTGTCGTCGTTGATTGGAACGGCGACCTGAAAAAAGACGTTACGACCATCAACGTCGAACTCTTTCGTTTGGTTACAGAGTGGGGATGGAACTGGGACGCGAGCCGGAACGAAGAGCGGTACACGCGCTTTTTACGCCCTGTCTCTGAAGAGAAAAAAGACGTCTCAGTTTCGGGTGGCAAGTTCTCCATCAAGCTCCGCGCTGAGGATGAGGGGGAGGCGTTCGTGATTCGAGCAACTGGGGGCAACTCGGCGCAGACCGACCTACAGCTTCCGGGGCATGGGCGTCGCTACTGGTGGCAGCCAACGGAGACCCGCGTCGACCTGACTCCACGGCCGATGAAACCCACGAGTATGAATGTGACGGTACCCGAGAGTATCGAGGTTGGTGCCAACAATGAGGTCGTGTTTGATGCTCCCTATCAGGGGCGACTACTCGTCACGGTGGAGACACATCAAGTGCTGACCAGCGAGTGGCTGGATGTCAAGGAAGCGGGGCCGGTGACGTGGAACTTTTCGGTGAATGGTGTGGTTCCGAACGTCTATGTGAGTGGCCTATTGGTCAAAGATCCGCACCTTGATTCGGCCGAGGCCTTCCTACCAGACCGCGCCTTCGGTGTGGAGTCGGTGCGAGTTAACCCGACAGCCCAAACGATGAATATTAACCTGGATATTCCCGATGAGGTCACCTCTAATGGGACGTTGTCCGTCAAGCTTGATGTTGGCGCGACGAAGGGCCCCACAACGGTAACTGTGGCGGCAGTCGATGAGGGGATCTTATCGTTGACGAAGTTTCAGAACCCCGATCCGATGGCCGATCTTTTCCCGCGTAGAAAGCTAGGCGTCGGCACTGAAGAGACCGTAGGTTGGGCAATCGCCCTGCCAGCGGCGGGTAATAGCTCGTCTACCGGTGGTGGCGGCGGCGCGCCTGGTGGCCGCGTTCAGGCGATTACGCCCGTAGCCTTGTGGTCTGGGGTGGTCGATATTCCTGAGAGCGGGCAGGTTGAGGTCAAATTGGACGTTCCTCAATACCAAGGCGCGCTTCGGGTGATGGTGGTGGCTGCGGACAGCGAGCGAGTAGGAGTTGCGGCGAAGCAGGTGTTGGTGCGCGATCCGCTGGTTCTGCAGACGACCTTGCCCCGGTTCCTCATGGCGGGAGACTCGGTTCAGGTGCCGGTCTTCGTGACCAATATGTCTGGGAAGGCCCAAGAGATTACGGTTGATATGGATGTGTCTCCGATGCTGGCTGAGGGGATCGGCATGGACAAGAAGATGCCTGCTCCGGTGGAGATGACGGGGGCTCGCACGACGACCTTCCAGCTCGACGATGGGGCCAGTAAAACGGTTGTGTTTCGGGCGAAAGCCAAAGCGCGTTCGGGGGCTGCGACCTTTCGGGTGCAGGCGAAAGCCGGTGGTCTGGTGTCTACGGAAGAGTTGAACGTACCGTTCATGCCGCATGGACCGCGCAATCGCTTGGTGAACGTGATCCCGTTGGAGCAGGGGACGACGAACGTGACCGACAAGTTGACTGGTTGGGTTCCGACGACCGAGAAGACGACGGTGTGGGTGACATCGAACCCTTATGGCAAAGCCATGGGGCATTTAAAGTACGTGATTCGGTACCCACACGGATGCATCGAGCAGACGACCTCGTCGACACGGCCGCTTCTGTATGTCTCCAACCTCTTGCCCGCGGTGCTTCCAGAGGCAGCGGGAAAGGAGAACGTTGATAATATGGTAATGCACGGCGTGAACCGGGTGCTATCGATGCAGACGGCGTCTGGGGGCTTTGGCTACTGGCCTGGCTCCTCCTCGCCAAACTCGTGGGGTACGGCATATGCGACCCACATGCTGTTGGACGCAAAGGATCTCCAGTACGAGGTCCCGGACTCCGCTCTCAAGGAAGCGCTCGACTTCCTCGAGCAGCAGGTCGTGACCGATCGTCATCGTCATTATCGGAACGCAAAAGCGTATTCCCACTATGTATTGGCGCGAGCTGGTCGCGGGCAGAAGGCCCGAATCCTCTCGGAAATCAAGGCCCTTGGTGACAACCCACGAGGACAGTATGAAGAGGAAGTCTTTATGCTGAAGGCGGCGCTCTATCTTGCGGGCGACCGTCGCTTCGAGGCGGAACTTCGGAACCCTAAATTATCCGAAATAGACGTTAACAAACGCGTTAATAACTGGTCTTATTACTCGGAGCTTCGTAAGCGCGGCGTTCAACTCTCGATTGTTCAAGACCTGTTCAAGCCTGAGATTGGTGGTGATGCCGAGAGTCTCGCCCAGCAAGTCTACGAGGGCCTCGTGAGTAAGTCCTCGAGTCGCTACTACACCACACAAGAGATCATGTGGGGTATCACTGGGCTCGGCAAGCGGGTCGGGACGACGGCTGCAAACTTGAAGGCAGATCTGAACCTGAACGGAAAGCCGGCGACGGACAGCAAGTCGAAGGGCAAGCTGACGTGGTCAGTCGTGCGGGCGAGCGAGTATGACTCGGTTGAGGTCGAGGTTAAGGATCCGGTCCAAGGCAAGGTCTACGCCATCTTGACGAGCGATGGGATTCGGGAGAACGCTGTATACCGTGAAGGTGGCGACGGATTAGCGATTACGCGAAGCTATGTGGATTCCGAGGGGGAGGCCCTCGACGTCAACCAGCTAACTCTGGGTCAAGTGGTCTATACGGTGGTCACTGTGACGAACAAGACGGGGGCAGCCGTCCAGAATATCGCCCTCGTCGATCGCTTTCCCGCGGGTTGGGAGATCGAGAACCCCCGCCTTGGGCGTGGCGGTGTCGCCGATTTTATCGACCGGGGCAGTCTATGGCAGGCGGAGCACTTGAACTTACGTGATGACCGCCTGGAGCTGTTTGGAACCCTTAAGAATGGCGAGTCACGCAGTGTGGTGTACGCCCTACGGGCAGTCACGGCTGGTCAATATACGGCACCACCCGTGGAGGCGGAGGCCATGTACGATCCATCGATTTGGACGCGGCAGCTGGGTGAGCCCGTCACGGTGTTGGGTAACTGGGATGACTTCTTCCTCTAGGAGAGACGCGTGAAGCGCATGATTGCTAGCGCTATCTTGGGCTTAGGGTTCACCCTCGTTGGGAGCGTAGCTCTAGCGCCTCTTCCGGAGCGGCTGTCGCAGCCGGGGTCGGTCATGGTGACGTACGCCGACGGTGAGCCAGCCCACGTGTATCTCGCTCCGGATGACCGTTGGCGGGTGTCGATTGAGCATGATGAAGTGGATCCGTTGTATGTGGAGGCGCTGCTACGGTTTGAGGATAAGCGTTTTTGGCACCACCCCGGCTTCGACCCCATCGCGCTGTCCCGCGCAGTGGTGGTGAATCTTCAAGCCGGACGGGTTGTTACCGGCGCATCCACATTGACGATGCAGCTTGTCCGTGTGCTGGAACCTCGGCCGCGGACCATACGGTCGAAGGTCATCGAGATTCATCGGGCGATGACGTTGGAGATGTGGCTTAGCAAAGAGGAAATCTTGAGTGCTTATCTTAGCTTCGCGCCATACGGGCGAAACCTCGAAGGCGTACAGGCGGCGAGTTTAAGCTACTTTGGACACAGCAGTACCTCGTTGTCAGTGGATGAAATCGCTACCTTGCTGGCGGTTCCGCAGAACCCAACACGTCGATATCCGCGGGTTGAAAATGAGGCGCGGCTGCGAGCTGCACGTGATGAGATCGGCGCTTTTTTGGTGGCCGAAAAGGTGATACGACCCGATCAGGATGCCGAGGTAACGATAAACGAGATTAAGGCATCAACGGTTCCTTCTCGGCTTCGCCCCTTTCCTCGAGAAATTCCTCATGCGGCGGATTGGCTGTTGGCTCAGTATCCGAATCAGCCTCGTATTCCAAGTACGCTCGATGCAGGTACCCAGCGCCTAGCGCTGGAGGCTGTATCGCGAGTGAAAAGCCAGCGAGAGCGCGAAGGTATCTACAATACGTCCATTGTGGTTGTGGACCATCAAACCGATGAGGTCAAAGCGCTGGTGGGTAGCTTCGACTATTGGGACCCTGATCATGGTGGACAGATCGTGGCTTTCGATAATCCACGCTCCCCGGGCTCAACCTTAAAGCCCTTCATTTATGCGAAAAGCATCGATTCTGGGATTGCGTTACCCGAGTTTCTTGTCCCCGATATTCCGATGATGTATGGCACCTACGCACCCAGGAATTATGACGGCCGGTTTGATGGACTGGTTTCCTACGAGGAGTCACTCTCGCGGTCGCTAAACTTACCCTTCGTTTGGGGGCTACAGAAGGTTGGGGTGGAAAATTTTCTGGGAATGTTGAAGGAAATGGGTGCCGCCAACCTTAGCGATGAGCCGGGCCATTACGGGCTCTCGGTCGCTGCAGGCGGAATCGAGCTTACCCCGTTGGAGCTCGCCAGCCTGTACAGCACCTTGGCTCGCGGTGGCGTTTATCGTCCGTTGCGGTGGAGCGCTGAACAGACAGAGGTCAACGAGCTGCGCGTATTCTCTGAAGGGGCCAGCTATCTGACTGCACATACACTAAAATTGAAGGATCGACCCGATTTTCCGGCTCGCTGGGAGTATTCGTCCATGCCGCGTGATATCGCCTGGAAGACCGGTACGAGTTTCGGCCATCGGGACGCCTGGGCGATCGGATATGGTCCGCGTCATACCGCGGTTGTTTGGATGGGCAACGTTAGCAACAAGTCCAGCTCTAATCTCCTTGGTTCTGCCAGCTCCGGGCCCGTGCTATTCGATGTTCTCGAGTCTGTCGCGGACCGAACAAATCGGCTTGAAGATGCAGCTCCGGCACCGGATGATTTGATCGAGGTTGAGGTTTGTAGCTATTCGGGGCGCCTGGTTACGGAGGCTTGTCCGGACAGCAAGCAAGCGAAGGCAGCGGTTAGCAGTGTGCCGACTGAGACCTGTCCGTATCACCGACACGTGGAGGTTGATCTTGCCTCTGGACTTGCTGTTCAGCCTGGTTGTCGAGGGGATGCGGAGACCGAGCTTCGCACGGTCTTGGAGTGGCCGGCTTCGATTCGACGTTGGTTAAAAGACCAACATCGGCACCTCCCGCAGAGCCCGAGTTTTGCGCCGGCGTGTCGTGCAATCGGTGGTATTGATGGACCTGAGATCTTGTCTCCGGTCGAGGGGCAGGTGACGCTGCTGATCCCAGGTCTTTCGGCTGAGGATCAGGAAATTCCCCTTGAGGCGGATGTCCCCGATGGGGGAAGTCGGATCAGCTGGTTCGTAAATGGGACGTTTTTGGGCTCGGTAAACTCGGATGATCGTCTGTGGTGGACGCCTACGGTAGGCGAGCATGAGTTGCTTGTGGTGGATGCTCGAGGTGTCAGCGGTCGGCGTCAGTTTAGCGTTCGTCAGCGTGGGCTTAGCCAGGCACGCTAGTACGACCTGCGTTGACCCCTTGGCTGCGTCAGACGTAGGCTGACGGCATGAGACCTTCGATGATCGGTATGGTAGGGCTCAACCCCGGAGCCGTGTTCGGGGTTGCGCTGGTCGGGTTATTGTGTGCCTGTGGCAGTAGCGGTGAGGCAAGCTGTACCCGTCAGAATGGCATTATTTGTACCGACTGTGCTTCGTCTGACTGCGAGATTACGTGTGCAGACGACGAGTACGAGTATTGCGTGGGGCTGACGTACTTCGGTGATGAGAACCCAGATGATCTTCGCTGCGCTTACTGCGATAACGAATAAACCCGCTGCGCGGAGTGGCGAGCGGGTCTGATGAACGCCACGGTGACGTGGCGTTATGGGTTGAAGAAAGCCTTACTCGGCTTTTTTCTCTTCAGCAGGAGCGGCTTCTTCAGCAGGAGCGGCTTCTTCAGCAGGAGCGGCCTCTTCAGCAGGAGCGGCTTCTTCAGCAGGAGCGGCTTCTTCAGCAGGAGCGGCTTCTT
>MDTG01108342.1_pt1 | contig 12465 bp, 10 predicted proteins | sample 811421 | NCBI WGS metagenome assembly MDTG01 (sample SAMN05326645, study PRJNA326480) | marine metagenome | isolation source: seawater | place: Pacific Ocean: South East | collected 2011 | reverse complement strand
CCCCCGCTTGAATGCCGTATTCATGACGAGCAGGATTGAGTGGACTCAAGGAGAGGAGATGCTTGGGATTACAAGTGATGGTAAGCGTGTCATGATGCACACGAATGATACTGCAAGTCCAATGCAACTTCTCATTCTTTCACACGGCGCATGTTCAATGATCGATGTTGTTGTTGGCCTTAAGGGTAGGATGGAGAACGTCCAGGCCGCTTGGGTTGAAGTTGATGTTGATCGAGCAGAGTCCCCTCCTCGGAGATTGACAGCTGTAAGAATGCACTATGTCATCGAAGGAAATGTTCCCGAGAAATTAGTTGAGCGCCTCATCCACCAGAGTCATGAGAAGTACTGTTCGGTTGGTGCAACTATTCTTGGTGGCGAAACTTCGCTTGATTGGACCATGGAAATCCGTTCATAATCAGAGACCGAGCAATTTCTTTGGGTGATTGAAGAACTCCGGCAGGTCACAATCCCGGGCCACCTCTTTTTCCATCCATGCTCCTTCAGCAAATGCACGACCTAGGCCGATACCCTCCATCCAAGCATACGCTTCTTTCCAACCGGAACGAGTCAACCCCACATCAAGTGCTGAGCGGCCAAGATGTCGAGCATGTTGTTCTCCCTCGTCAGGAAACCAAGATTCCAAATCTTGGATATAGGATCGGAGTGCAGAGACACCTGCGCCAATACCTTGTGATATCGCAGGCATTGTCTCCATATGTTCCATCTCAAATATTTCCCTCATTGAATCTTCAACTCCCAATAAATTAGCCAATTGATTTAGCAAATTATGCCCCTCTTCATTCAATGCATCATCGGACCAACCATAACTAAGTCCGATTGAGTATGGATGGACCATTCAATTCACCCAAGTAGGTCGTCGACTAGTTTGAGGTGCCGCTCGAAACTTATTCCTAATTCACTTCGTTTCTTGGCAAGTAGTCTAACTTCTGCAGGGTCGAGAATACCATCTACCCATACAGTCTGTAGGAGCATCACATACGTGGCTTCAGCCTTACTCACATCGTTCTCATTCGATGATTTTGTCTCGAAACCGTCTTCCTCCAACAAGCCTCCATGGGCAACATCAGAATCGGGCAAGTCCTCATCATCATCCACGAGATCCGAGAGGGCATCATATCCTCTACGTCCATCTTCTTCTGTTGAGGTAGCATTGACTCGAGACCCGATGCCGAGTTCCTCAAAAGGATCAACATCACTGTGATCCTCGGATTCGATTGAAGCACTGGGCAAACTGAACTCCTCTTCTTTGTCCTCGCCGTCCATAGTAATCGAGAAACATTGGGGGTTGTTCAAATCATCTTGTTCCTGAGTGTAAAAAAAAATACATTTTTTACAACATTAAACTAATGTTCCGGACAACAGAATTGCATCGAGGAATGCGCAATGGATAGAGCCCCTCCCTCAATCTTCAATAACCATCGATTGAGCCATGAGACTCCCGCGCTCAGATAACATTGCGCAGCCCACTGGTATGGATATTAAGAGAGGTGAATAAGGCATGCAAACCACAATGAATGGAAGCAACGATGGAACGAGTGGGATGAACATTGAACGTAGATTCACAGTCCTTGGCGTGGACCCGTTTGATACCTTCGAGTGGATGACAACAAGTATTCAGATCAAAAATCAGGATGGGTCCGTTGCCCACAATATGGAAGATGTCTGCTTCCCAGTTGGATTTGAAGGAGTTCCAGGTACCGTTGCAGCGCAGAAGTACCTCCGAAAAGCAGGAGTTCCTGCTGCCTTACGCCCCGTTCCCGAAGACAACGTGCCAATCTGGCTTCAGCGTTCAGCCCCAGATGAAGAGAAGTTGCAGGCTATGGAGCCCGAAGATCGCTACTGTGCTGAGACCGACTTCCGTCAGATGTTTAGGCGTCTTGCAGGGACCTGGACCTATTGGGGTTGGAAGCACGGATACTTCGCATCTGAGGAAGACGCCCGTTCTTACTTCGATGAGATGTGTTACATGATTGCAAGTCAACGCTCGGCTCCAAATAGTCCACAATGGTTCAACACTGGCCTTCATTGGGCTTACGGAATCGAAGGTAATCCTCAGGGGCACAAGTATGTAGATCCTGAAACAGGCATCCTAACAGAGTCCACCAATTCCTATGAACACCCTCAACCTCATGCTTGCTTTATTCAAAGCGTAGCAGATTCTCTCGTGGGAGGAACCGAGTCCATTATGGGTCTCTGGGAACGCGAGGCTTTGTTGTTCAAGTTCGGTTCAGGGACTGGATCCAACTTCAGTAATATTCGCGGTAAAGAAGAACCGCTTTCCGGAGGAGGGCAATCATCCGGCCTTCTCTCTTTCCTCAAGATTGGTGATCGTGCAGCAGGGGCCATCAAATCCGGAGGAACAACTCGCCGAGCGGCCAAGATGGTCACACTCGATCTTGATCACCCAGATATTGAGGAATACATTAACTGGAAAGCATCCGAAGAAGAGAAGGTCTCGGCTCTTATCATAGGGAGCAATCAATTACAGAAGCATGCAAATGCTCTCCTTGCAACGATGTGGTCTGAGGGCGCTGAAGTAGCCTCAACAGACCCTGCGACGAACGAACCTCTCAAGCGTGCCATGATTGCAGCTGTGAAGGACAACGTCCCCCAGCCACACATCAAGCGTATCATCGACCTTGCAGGCCAGGGATGGCGTTCGGTAAATTTCGAGCGATTTGATTCAGATTGGCAAGGGGAGGGATACATCACAGTATCAGGTCAGAACAGCAACAATTCTGTTCGGGTCCCGAATGAGTTTATGGATGCAGTCGAAGCAGGTCGGGATTGGAATCTTGTATGGCGAACTGAGAAGAAGAAAGCATTGGCTGAGGGCCGCAATCCCGAGCCATGCAAGGTACTTCCAGCGCAGCAACTTTGGGATCAAATTGCCTACACTGCTTGGGCTTGTGCGGATCCTGGAGTTCAGTTTGACTCTACAATTAACGAATGGCACACATGCCCTGAAGGTGGCCGAATCAATGGGTCTAATCCCTGTTCAGAGTACATGTTCCTCGATGATACTGCCTGCAATCTAGCTAGCATCAACCTTCTAGAGTACTATGACATAGCCACTCGTACATTCCAGGTTGAAGACTTCCAGCATAGTGTCCGCCTCTGGACTGCAACTCTCGAAATCTCAGTTCTAATGGCGCAGTTCCCTTCAGCAGAGATTGCTCAGAAGTCCTACGAGTACAGGACTCTTGGCCTCGGATATTGCAATTTAGGCTCTCTCCTCATGCATATGGGGATTCCATATGATGATGACAGAGCCCGCTCAATTTGTGGGGCTCTTACCGCAATCATGTGTGGCGAATCTTATGCAACCAGTGCTGAACTTGCTAGCATCCTCGGGCCATTCCCTCGTTATGAGGAGAATAGTGAGCACATGCTTCGCGTAATCCGTAACCATCGGCGTGCGGCGTACGATGTCGAGTCAAAAGAGTACGAAAATCTCAGCGTCAAGCCAATGGGGATCGAATCATCCCTTTGTCCTGACGACCTCCTTGATGCGGCGCGTGAGTCTTGGGATCGCGCACTGAACCTAGGCTCTGAATTTGGATTCAGAAACGCTCAGACCACGGTAATTGCACCTACTGGAACCATCGGTCTTGTGATGGCTTGTGACACCACCGGCGTCGAACCATCGTTTTCCTTAATTCAGTTCAAATCCCTTGCAGGTGGAGGAATGTTGAAGATTATCAACAACGGCGTAAAACTCGCTCTTTCAGAACTCGGTTACAATGACGTCGAGATTGACGATATCGAATCCTATGTTATGGGGACTAAGAGCATCGAACGTTGTGAGACAGTGACCCGTGAACGATTGATGAAGGCTGGGTTTACCGAAGCCGAATTCGCTCGAGTTGAAGATGCCATTGGAGGAGCGTATGATATTCGTGGCGCATTCAGCCCCAATAGTTTGGGCGAATCCTTCTGCACTGATATCCTCGGGTTGAATCAAGAGCAAATTGAGAACCCCTTCTTTGATGTTCTCAGTCATATCGGGTTCACTTCTGTTGAGATTGATGGCGCTAACGACCATGTATTCGGTCGCATGACCATTGAGGACGCACCTCATCTAAAGGAAGAACATCTCGAAGTATTCGATTGTGCGACTCCGGGAGGGAAATATGGTACCCGTTCTATCGCATGGCCCGCCCACGTTCGGATGATGGCGGCTGCCCAACCATTCATCTCTGGTGCGATTTCAAAGACAGTAAATCTCCCATCTGACGCTACTATCGATGATATTCGCGACGTGTACAATCTCTCACATTCTACGATGAATAAGGCAACTGCAGTATACAGAGATCAGAGTAAACTATCACAGCCGTTGATGAACAAACTTGTAGATACCACTTCGATGGATGAAATAGATGAAAATGAATCGGCTACCGTAACCACTGAACAAGCAGTTGAGCAAGTTAAGTTGGCCCTGCCTCTACCCGATCAACAGGCACAACCGATTGCAGAAGCCTTTGTCCAAAATTACATTGCAACACGCCGACCACTCCCTGATGTCCGAGAATCAAAAGTGATGAAGGCACGTGTTGGAGGGCATACCGTCTATCTCTCATCGAGTATGTATGATGATGGCCGCCTTGGTGAGATTATGCTAACAACTTCGAAGGAAGGAATGGCTTGGCGCTCATTGTTGAATCAGTTTGCAATCGCGGTTTCAATTGGCCTCCAGTATGGAGTACCCCTCGATGCTTTCGTCAAGTCATTCACCTTCCAGAAGTTTGAGCCTAGTGGCATGGTGGTCGGAGGTTCAGGTCGAGTGAAGATGGCCACATCCATCGTGGATTATATCTTCAGAGAATTAGCCATCAATCATTTGGATCGTGAGGACTTAGCTCATGTAACTGAGGAAGATCTTGATACGACTTCCATTAGCCGCCCTGAGTCTACACCAGATGGAATGTCTCGCACCATGGGTTCTCAGCGCAACATCCAGACCACGTTGGACAGTGTGATGAATATCCAGGAACCTCAGGAGCTAGAAGAGGAGCCATCAACCAGTTCTGAATTGAGTGCAGAAGAGAATGCGATGCGAAGCGCTCGTGCACTCGGTTTTACAGGAGATATCTGCACGAATTGTGGAGGAAGTCAGATGGTTCGTAATGGAACCTGCCTCAAGTGCAATGAGTGCGGTGAGACTACCGGCTGTTCCTGATTATTCTGAAAGGGTAAATTCAATCCCATTTTCGGCAAGACGTTGGACTAATCTTAATCCAGCTGTCGGATCGAGTCGAGCCATTTCGTTTGCAAAACGCTTGATTCGTACTTGGGAAGTTTCGTCAGCCATCTTAATCAAATTCACTAAAATCCCTTGTTCATCAATCGGATCAATCTGCATTGCCATTCTCAAGCCTGAATCTACAAACCGCCTTCTGACTCTAGAATCTTCATGCTGACTTGCTCTCATCGCTCGAATCATGAATTCGATTGGATCATGATGGGCTAGGACAGGTAGAGCACTAGTTGCAATTACTGCGGCATCTCCATCTTCTTTGAGACTGGCATCAATAATCGTCTTCCCAATACTGATTGATTCCGAAACGATTCTTTCAGCAAGTGAAGCGATATCGATGCGCCTTTTCTCATCTCCATTTGCAAGTATTGCGTTTACAATCGCTCCTGCACGGGGTGCATCTGTTCGCAAAAGGTGAGGAATAATTTTGATCAGAATAGATGACCATTCGTTGTCTGTTAACTTTGAATCAAGCCTCTCTGCCATTCTGAGCGGGACATACAAATGACTCCGGTTGACGATTTCTGCCCACCATGCTTCTGGAAGCGGACTACCTTCCTCGATTGAATCAACGATATCGAGTAACCAAGCTGCTGCAATAGCGCCGTCGACATGTACTTCTACAGATTCTCCCTCCATATCCCGACCATCCCAATCGAGATGATGTGGCCCTGGTGCAGCTCTCGTTTGCCACCTTCCAGGAGGCCGCCCGAGAGCGAGTGATTCTAGGAGATGGAATCCATCTTCTTTGATGCACGAAGGCCGTCCGAGACAGGCTCCTGTGAACAGTGCCATGCCCCAAAACCACCGGTCTGAATCAGGTGTGATTTCATCGAGACCGGCTCGTAACCACTCGACAATTCTCTCTTTGAGAAAATGGTCTGCTAGATCATCTTGTGTCTCAAGGATATATCGATCGAGAGCCCTCTCTTCATCGATTGCACGCCGCACATGATCTGGCCTTTCAGATTCGAGATGAGTGACGATTATTCGTTTGAAGCCTGCTTTGTCCAATGCATCGACCGTGATGGCTTGCTGTGCAATAGTATCTGGAGCGGACTCAATTACAGGAATTCCTTCAAAGAGATGTGGCGGTGGAGGAAAAGGAGCATGCTCCACTCCAATCCTTACAAGCTCCGTTAACAGGTCATGGGATGTCTGCCAGAGTAGTGCCATCGGCTCTCTTCTATCCAATTCAATCCCTTCTCTGGTCAAACTTTTGAAAAGATTTCAGGGCGCCATGCTGTTATGCATCCCATGAATGCACTAGCCATGACAGTCAGAGGACTGGCAAGATACAACTGACCTGGGCCAGAGCGGCCCTGAAAGTTACGATTAATCGCAGATATGGTGACTTGATCTGAATCATTACTGATACCAGGTCCTGCTCCGATGCAAGCACCACAACCAGGATCTATGAGGTGAATACCAACTTCTTCAAAGAGCGCAGTCCACCCCATCCTCTCAGAAAGTTGCTTGACCGATCCCGATCCGAATTGAATGTAGCATTCAACACCATCTGCAACTTTCAAGCCTGCATCTTTAGCAGCCTTTGCAACTTTTGCATAATATGAAAAATCATCATCTTTGCCTGCAGTACAAGATCCAGCATAGGCGATGTCGATAGGAACAATTCCGATATCATCGATGTAAGCCCCATTAGTTGGGTCCGATGGAATTCCTTTGTCGGGGTCTCCTGGATGAGCTACCATCGGTCGAATTTTGTCAAGATCAATGGTATGTATTCCTCCATGGTATACAGCATCTTCATCGGGGAATACAAACGCATTTCTAATCTGTTCTTCATCCAAATCACTTCGTCGCTCCAACAACCAATCGATAGTCAATTGATCAGGATCACAAATCCCGGTCTTGGCACTACATTCAGTAGCCATGTTGCATAGCGTCGCTCGTTCATCCATTGAGATAGAAGCAAGTCCTGATCCACCGAATTCCATCGAACGATCAAGTGTATCAGAGTGTTTTGCATAACGCCATAGAATGTGAAGAATGACATCTTTAGCAGTACATCCCGGGTTTAAACTCCCTATCAAATCGAAACGGATGCTTTCAGGCACTTTGACGAAAGCAAACTGATTGTGAACTAAATTTGCATATTCTGTTGAACCTACGCCATAAGTCAACGCATTTGAGGCGCCTCCCATGCAAGTGTGACTATCTGTCGCTTGAATGAAATCACCAACATCGATGAATTCCTCTCGGGCTACTTGGTGGCAAATTCCTGGGCTAACACCATCTTTGGCTGAGTAATCGCGAACACCGGTATGCTGTTGGAATGCTACTTGTAAATCTCGTAATGTTTGAATTTTATCGGCAAACGGCCCAAATCTTGGAACACCTGTTGCATAGAGTAAATGATCTTCAAACACAGCAAACTTTGGCGGATTTGGCAACGTATAATCCGCACCATATTCGGCCGTTAGGAAATTATGAACTTGAGCAGTTGTAAACTCATGACTGTAGCCCCCGTCGACTGTTGCCAACACTGCATCACCAGGAGACACATAGCATTCAACCCCCGTTTTTCCAATCACCTTCTTTGCAATAATTTTCTCAGCCATTGTCATACCTCGGTGCTCAGTAGAAACGGCTGGCAACTCGATTTGACCATCTTTCAATTTCTTGGCAAAGGGAAGAATCCCACCATTCTCTAGAATTAATCGAGTGACAGGATCATATTTTTGTGTGAATTCATCGAGTTGAATTACTTCTCCATTTTGCAATCTCTCAAGCATCTGATGATTACCCATCACTTGCCCGAGATTGATGTTGTTTCGTTCATGAATTGGAGCGAACGAGGCAGCAATCACAATTCGAATTCCAGACCACCGCTCACACTGTGGTGCAGTTTCACGACTACTTCCAGTTCCTTTTCGATGCCCACTAACAATTACTTGGAAACCCCCTTCTTTTAGCGCCCCTTGATTGAAAACACGTTCACCTTCATGCAGCAGGCCAGCATATGCATTGTCAGCAATTTTTGCAGGATCATGATCGAAACAGACCCATGCGGGCGTCATCACGTCTGTGTTGATATCATCTAACAGATCATCGATGTCGAGATCCTCCATTTTGAGATTCAAACCATTGTACAACTGTTGACGAATTAGATCGAGATCTTTAGTCAGAAACAGGACACGTGCATCTGAGTCTAGCCTGATTGATTCAGGGGGCCAGACCTCAGTCACGTAATTTCACCAGTTGTACCATGGGTTCAGCCTATTTGACCATTAGCCGTTGTTAATGACCTATTTTTTTTCTTAATTCAATGTAAAATACACCAAATAAAGAACCATTAGGATTTAAATACCTTAGCCATCCGAGCAATAATATCTTCGGAGAGGAATCAAATGTCTGATGCACAAGTGGAAGATATCGTCAAATGCCCAGAATGTGGTAGCAGAGAACTAGATCGCGATGAGACTCGGGGAGAAATCGTGTGCTCAATGTGCGGCCTGGTGATTGAGGACAATGTTATCGATCAGGGAGCCGAATGGCGTGTTTTCAGTCCTGAACAAGGAGATCAGAGGGCTAGGACTGGAGCACCTATGACTGTGATGCTTCACGACAAAGGTCTCTCTACTGACATCGATTGGCAGAATAAGGACTACTCTGGTAAAACAATCTCTTCTCGATATCGGAGTCAATTTTATCGCATGAGAAAGTGGCAGAAGAGATCACGTGTTTCGAACGCGACCGAGAGAAACCTTGCTATGGCTCTCGCAGAACTCGATCGAATGGCTAGCCGTTTGAACCTTCCAAAATCAATTCGTGAGGCTGCAGCTGTCAACTATAAGCGTGCAGTAGAAGCCCGTCTCATTCGCGGACGTTCTATCGAAGGCGTCGCTGCAGCCAGTCTTTATGCTGCCTGCAGACAGTGTGGAAACCCACGAACACTTGACGAAATAAGCACAGCATCTAGGACTGGTCGGAAAGAGATTGGCCGTACTTACCGTTTTATGGTTAGAGAACTTCGAATGAAGATTCCTCATACGACTCCAGAGATGTATATCCCACGATTCTGTTCAGGTCTTGATCTCGATGCAGAAGTGCAATCAAAAGCGTATGAATTGATTCAGAAGGCTCAGGAAAAGGAGTTGACTAGTGGGCGAGGTCCTACGGGAATCGCAGCCTCCATCATTTACATCGCTTCAGTCCTCTGTGGTAAGCGCCGTACTCAGCGCGAAGTCGCAGAGGTTGCCGGAGTTACCGAGGTCACAATTCGAAATCGGTACAAGGAATTGATTCAGAATTTGAATATTGAATTAGAAATATAATTCAAGAAACTCCTATAATGGTTTGATTGATATATCCTGATTGGGGAGATGTATGCGGGAAAAAGGGATGTCCACGGGGTCCGAGCAGGATTTTCAGACAGATTCCCCCAATGAAATCCTTGAAAATTTTCAGAAATTATCTTCAACATTGCGAAGTACGTCATACGAACCTAGTTCGATGTTAAGCGATAGAATTCGTTCATATCTCAAGGAGGAATTACCTCAAGAGATCGATCGTGGTGTTGAAGAGTTAAATGAAAATAATCTAGATTTCAATCAATCCCCTCTTTTGGAATCAGCTTGTAATTATCTAAGGGAAAATGAATGGAATTTCGAAGCACTGTCTGACCATAGCACCATTGCTCTCGGTTTTGAGGGAGTAAATGGTGAATGGCATTGCATGATCCAGACGCGTGAATTAGAAGAACAGATGATTTTCTATTCTTCTTTGAGTGAGAATATTTCTCCGAATCGAATTGATACAATGATGAGATTCATCACTATGGCGAATTATCGATTAGTTGTTGGAAATTTTGAATTAGATATTACTGATGGTGAATTGAATTACAAAACTGCACTAGATCTGGAGAGTGTGAATCTAAATAATGACATGATTCGAAATATTATCCATACGAATCTAGCAACTTTTGATCGCCACCTCCCAGGGATTCAAATTATTCTCGGAGGTGGTTCGACGGAAGAGGCAATGGATGCCATTGAGATGAATCACTCTTCAGGCGCCCATTCCATGTCGTGATGTGGCCCAATCCCCTCGATTTCGAATACATCGGAGACGATTAAGAATCCACATCTTTGGTACATTGGTACTGCACGAATTCTCGCGTTACACCAGATTCCAGTTTGATGCGAGGCAGCAAAATCCTGCATTAAATTGACAATTTTTGTTCCGATACCCAGATTCCTAGATTTTTCATCTACAGCCATCCCTCGAATTCGGTAAAACGCACCATCTCTCGGATCAGTTTGCAAAGTGGCACAACCAACCATTCGATTTCCAATGTGTGCTACAACGAATTTCGTTCTAGGATCTTCATCTATTCCATGATAGTGTGCGGTTTCAAGAGGGAGACCAATCCGAAGCACCTTCCATCTGAGATTGAGGTGATCCTCGTCGACAGAATTCACCCATGAGTATCGCACCTCCATATCTTTGTCCAGTATCTCCCAACGCAAATAGCCACCGGGAAAGACCCAATCTCTGAAACGATGGAGGCCCGTCCCCGATTTGATGATGGAGGATACATCCGACTTGATGATCCATCCTACATCGATTATTGATGAAGGCGTAAAATTGGGCCCAGGAGTGCGAATTTGGCATTTTTGTCATATTCGGGAAGGGGCCCGAATAGGGTCTAAATCTTCGCTTGGACAGAACGTCGTTGTAGGGCCCGCTGTTGAGATTGGTTCGGGTTGTAAAATTCAAAATAACGTATCCATCTTTTCCGGCGTCACTTTAGAATCAAATGTCTTCATTGGACCATCTTGCGTATTCACGAATGTGCGGAACCCCCGTGCAGGTATCAATCGCAAGTCGGAATTTGAATCTACATTAATCCGCCAAGGTGCCACTATAGGCGCTAATGCCACAATCCTTTGTGGAATAGAAATTGGAGCGTTTGCAATGATTGGTGCGGGTAGCGTTGTCACGCGTACAGTGCACCCCCATGCCCTCATGGCTGGAAATCCAGCGAGACAGATTGGCTGGGTGGGCCAATCTGGTGAAACCTTGGATTCCGATTTGGTCTGTCCGAGAACAGGAGAGAAGTACATCATCGAGAATGGAATCCTTTGTCGAGAGGAGGTGGATGAATGAAGTGGCTTAGCCTATTGTTGGTGTTCATGTTTGTCGGTTGTATTGGCGCATCTCCTGAGCCTGAGAATCCGTACCATGGATTCGAATGGACTGGAACGAATCCCGCCCCCTTGTTCATGTTGGAGTCCTCAGATGGTGAGCTTTGGTCGCTTGAGGAACAGCGGAATAAGACAGTTGTTCTTGCTTTTACTTACACTCGTTGTTATGCTACTTGTCCAGTAACTTCAGCTACGTTAGCAGCCATTAATGATGCTCTTTCGGACGAAGAAAAGGAAAGAATCACATTTGTATCGGTTACTATCGATCCTTGGCATGATTCACCTTCTGTCTTGACTAATTGGACCGAGGAAAGAGGATATGAATGGCCTCATCTTACTGGTTCTCCAGAGGCTGTTGTTCCAGTGTTAAACGAATATGGGGTTGATCCAGTAAATTTCGAGGATGATTCTGACGAAGGATATGGATTCAGTCATACACAACCCACTTACATTATCGATGAAACCGGCAATGCTCTCGTACTTTGGACAGAACCAGATTTACCACTAGATCTCTTCCTTGAAGATCTTCGACTCATTGCGGTGTGATTCTCAGATGAATGACCGCCGTCGAGCGACTTGGGCCCTTCTATTGGTTACTCTTCTCTGGGGTGGAACATTCATCTGGATGAAACAGGCATTAGATGCAAGCGTAGTGTTGACACCTACTTTAGCAAAAAATGACGCTGCTATTTTCTTTGTCCTCATGAGGTTTCTAATCGCTTCCGCCCTCCTTCCTCTAGTCCTTAGTGAAGCAAGAAAAGGTCTCATGAGCATACCTAATTGGAAGGCCGGGTCGTTGCTGGGGGTACTGATTTGGGGAGGGTTTCTGTTACAGATGATCGGTCTTACCGATGTTACGCCAGCTGTCTCAGCTTTTCTGACAAGCCTCTACGTTGTATTCACATCTTTGATTGCCATGGCAATTACCCGCCGCTTCCTTTCGCTTCCAGCAATAGTTGGTGTCTTTCTTGCAACCGTTGGAGCAGGTTGGATTTCTGGACCACCTCAAATCAATTT
>MDTG01038482.1_pt1 | contig 12466 bp, 11 predicted proteins | sample 811421 | NCBI WGS metagenome assembly MDTG01 (sample SAMN05326645, study PRJNA326480) | marine metagenome | isolation source: seawater | place: Pacific Ocean: South East | collected 2011 | reverse complement strand
TTTATTAATTATTGTTTGATTTACTTGAACTTTAAGATTTTTAGTTGCTAGAGATGTGTTTTTGTTTATGAGTGGTGATATTGTGGAAAATTTAATTTTTTTTAAACGCTTAAAATATTTTGAAGCCTGAAGAAAAATAGTCTCATAGTATTGTGTTTCAGCACGATTAGAAATTATTTTAGAATCTGTTGTCAGATGAAGTATTTCATTTTCATATTTTTCAAAATTAAGTGGTTTAATCCATGCTTTCCAAAATATTTCCTTAATATTTTTAGAAATTGAAGTTTTCACTTCATCCCATTTATGTTTATCTTCAATCAAAGTTTCATTTGAAGTCACTAAACTTTGGTTGCTACCATCTTTTAATTTGTGATTTATTTCAAATTCATTCATTTAAATAAAGGCCTTTACGAAAGGTAGCATTAACTAGATTGATGTTATTATAATTTTAGAATTGTTTATTAGTTTAAATATATATTCCTCTTTTTCATTCGCAAGAATTGAAGATATAATAAAATAAAAAAAAATATTGATTTTTAATATTCATTAAAAAATACAAATAAATCAGTATACTAAATTTTTTATTGATCTAAAATTTAGTTAACAAGATTAAATAAATTAAATTTTCAGAAGATCTAATTCTTAATATTTATCACTAATATTTATTCATATTACTTTGAATTTATTATGATTCTCTGTGATTTATAAAATCAATTTTATCATTTTTTATAAAAACAAATTTAGGTGATTAAAAAATAATTTTTAATTTTTTGTAATATATTTATTTTGAAAACATAGCGAATCGTTGAATTAATTATTTTTGGTAAAAAAAAAGAGGTTATCACCTCTTTATTTTCAGTAATTTGTATATTTAAGCTATTTTTTTTATTTTTGAAGAAAGTCTAGATAATTTTCTCGCAATTGTATTTTTCTTAAAAATACCTTTTGATACGGATCTGTGCATCTCAGGCTGAGCTAATATAAATGCTTCCTGAGCTTCAACTTTATCAGCTTTATCTATAGCTATTTCAACTTTTTTAATGAAAGATCTAACTCTGTTTTTTCTAATTTTATTAACAACTTCCATTCTAGAATTTCTTCTAATTCTTTTTTTTGCAGAAGCATGATTTGCCATTACTACACCTTTAATAGTTTGATATATCAATTAAATTTTTCTTTTTAAAATGTCAAGCTTTTAAAAAAACATGTTGTTTGAAAAATTACTTTTGACAAATTTTACAAAAGTAAGTTGCTCTGCTGTTTATGATTGTATTTATGATTAAGTGATTACATTTCTTACATTTTTGTTTTGCTTTTCCATAAACTTGAAGTTTTTGAACAAAGTATCCAAGTTTTCCATCTGGTTGTAGATGATTTTTAATTGACGTACCCCCAACATTAATGGATTTATTTAGAATATATTTTGTTGAGTCAACAATGTTTTTTAAATTCTCTTGATTTAGGCTATCTACACTTCTTAATGGATTAACCTTAGCTCTGTATAAAATTTCACTTGCGTAGATGTTCCCTATACCAGCAACAATACTTTGATCCATTAACAAATTTTTAATACATTTAGACCTTTTATTAATTTGTTTTTGTAAATAATCTGTCGTAAACTCATTACTAAGAGGTTCTGCTCCGAGTTTTTTTAACAGAAAATGGCTTTCAATTTCTTTAATATTAAAAAAATCAATGTATCCAAATCTTCTGGGATCATTATAAATTATTGAATAATCTTTATTTTCTGTTGTCTCTACATTAATGATAAAATGGTCATGCTTAAATAGATTGTTGTTGTTAGATTTAATTCTTATTTGTCCACTCATACCTAAATGAACAAGTAATATATTTTTTTTGGATGTTGGAATTAAAATATATTTTCCTCTACGATAAGGTTTTTTCAAAATATCACGTTCTAAATTTGCTTCAATATTTTCTCTGATATTCCATCTCAAGTCTTTTCTTAATATCTTAACTTTTTTTACCTTAGAGTTAATTACAACTTTAGATAAAGCTATAGATACAGTTTCTACTTCAGGTAATTCAGGCATTTTTATCCTTTTAGGTCTATCTTTAAGTAAATTTAATCATTATATTAATTGCAATAGATATGTAATATATTAACTAGGTTATTAATGGTAAATAAAAATAAAGAAAATATAGATTTCGGTTATAAAATTGTTAAAAAAACTGATAAACAAAGATTGGTCAATAAAGTCTTTAACTCAGTTGCTAGCAAGTATGACCTTATGAACGATATAACAAGTTTTGGTATACATAGAAATTGGAAAAACGATCTTATTAATTGGTTATCTCCTCAACGCACACAAAGTTTAGCCGACATTGCAGGGGGAACTGGCGATGTTGCCCAAAAATTTATATTAGCTGGTGGTAAATCAGCTCATGTTTTTGATATAAATAAAGAAATGCTTCAGATTGGTCGGGAAAAGTATAAAAATTTAAAAAATCTAAAATGGACAAATGCTAATGCTGAAAATCTTCCTTTGGTAGATAATTCATTTGAAAGAGCTACTATGAGTTTTGGTTTGAGAAATATAACTAACAGAACAAAGTCACTCCACGAAATTTTCCGTATTCTTAAACCTGGTGGCAGATTTATTTGTCTTGAATTTACTCATGTAGAAAATGAGATTTTTAGAAAATTATATGACTTTTGGTCATTTAACATTATGCCGGAAATTGGAGAAAAAATTACAGGCAACAAAGAGGCTTATACTTATCTGGTCGAATCTATTAGAAAATTTCCAACTCAAGCTGAACTTTCTCTGATGTTTACTGATGTTGGGTTTTCAAGAGTTAAATATAGAAATTTATCTAATGGTTTAGTTGCATTGCATAGTGGTTGGAAACTCTAAATGCATATAAAACAAAGGCTTGAATATCCTTTTTGGAAAACACCACACTTTTTTACTAAAAGTTTATTTATATCTATTAAATTACTTAAAACTGGCATTTTAACAATATTAATTGGCAATAAGATTTTTAATAAAAAAATAGAATTCATATTAAGAATTTTTAATTTTATTTTTAATAATAAAAATGAAGAAGAAATTGGAAGAAAACTTCTTAATTGTTTAATTAATCTAGGTCCAGGATATATCAAATTTGGACAAGTATTATCAACAAGGCCTGACTTAGTAGGAAAAATCATATGTAATTCGCTAAAAAATTTACAAGACAATATAAAACCTATATCTAATTCTGTAGCCAGAAAAATCATTTTAAATGAAAATGAAAATTTTTTTAATGATGATTTAACTTCTTTTAATGAAACCCCTATAGCAAGTGCATCTGTTGCTCAGGTGCATACAGGTGTTTTAAAAACTGGGAAAAAAGTAGCAATAAAAATACTTAAACCTAATATACAAGAAAATTTATTTAAAGATTTTATATTTTTTTATTGGCTTGCAAAATGCTTTGAATTTTTTTTTCCTAGTTTGCAACGTCTAAAACTCTCAAAAAATGTTGAAGTATTATCTGAAGTTTCTTTAAACGAACTAGACTTGACATTAGAAGCATCTGCAGCAGATGAACTTGCTGAAAATTTCAAAAATCATCCAAATTATAACGTGCCAGAAATTTATTGGGAATTTACTACTAAGAAAATGCTTGTACTTGAATTTATTGAAGGTATTAGAATTGATGATCTAATATCTCTAAATTCTAATAATCACGATATAAAAAAAATAACTGAAATAGGTACTGAAGTTTTTTTTCTTCAAGTGTTTCGAGATGGTTTTTTTCATGGTGACATGCATCCTGGGAACATTTTAATAGATCGTAATGGGGCTCTTGTACCTATTGATTTTGGAATTATGGGCAGACTAAATAATAAGGATAGACAATTTTTAGCTTTATTATTAACACATCTCTTAAATAAAAATTATAAAAAAGTTGTTGCAATTCATTATGAGGCAAACATGCTAGGTAGTGAAATTTCTCACGATCATCTTTCTCAGGCAATTAGAGCAATTTCCACTCCTATTTTGAATAAGCCAATTGGCGAAGTGTCTTTAGCGAAGTTGTTAGGAGAAATACTAGGTTTATCTAAAAAATTTAATATTGAAGTACAGCCTCAATTTACTTTATTACAAAAAACGATGTTAATGGCTGAGGGTGTCACAAGACAAATAAATCCTAATATCAACATGTGGGATTTGTCGAGACCACTTATAGATAAATGGATTAATGATACACACGATCCATTTAAAGTTTTAGATGAATGGTTTCATAAAAATAAGCTAATTTTGTTGAAAATTCCTGAAATAATTAATAAAATAGATCATTTATTAAGTAAAAAAATGAAATAATTCATTTTAATTTCATAAATTTCATTTATGATATTATTTAATTTTTAGGTTATAATATTATGAATAAAACTTCTCAACTTATATCATTGCTTGGCGGAACAGGCGCATTAGCAGAAAAATTAAACCTTCAACCTTCTGCAGTATCAAATTGGAAAAAACTTAACAAAATACCTATGAACAAACATAAAGATATTTTAGCGTTGAGTATAAATTTAAATATAAATATTGAAAAATTTTTACCTGTCAAACTCTTACCTAAAATAAGAACGAAAATTCTTTTGGTTATTTGTGGAGGAATTGCGGCATATAAATCTCTTGAACTAATAAGATTATTTAAAAAAATTGACATCGAGCTAGATGTCGTAATGACAAACTCAGCTCAAAAATTTATCACTCCCTTATTAGTAACAAGTTTAAATGAAAAAAAATGTTATACAGATTTATTTTCCACTGAAGATGAAACAAAAATGAACCACATAATGCTTGCTAGAAAGCCTGATATTATTTTAGTGGCACCGGCAACAGCAAATATTATGGCTAAACTTGCTAATGGATTAGCTGATGATCTAGCAAGCACAATATTACTTGCATCATACTCAAAAATAATTTTAGCACCTTCAATGAACCCTATAATGTGGAACAACCTTGCAACTCGTGCAAATTACAAAATATTATTGGAGAGGGGAGTAGAATTTATAGAACCTGATATAGGCGATATGGCTTGCGGTGAGAGCGGGGCAGGGAGATTCCCTGAACCTAAATTAATATATGAAAATATAATTTCACATATTACTGAAAGTGAAAATTTGGCAAATCAATTTAAAGGTATATCAATTCTGATTACAGCAGGCCCAACAATTGAAAATATTGATCCAATAAGATTCGTAAGCAATCGATCCTCAGGAAAACAAGGTTTTGAAATAGCAACTGAATTAACAAAAAGAGGTGCTAAAGTAACTTTAATTACTGGCCCAGTAAATATTCCTATTCCAAAATGTGAAAAAGTAATTCAAGTAACAACAGCTAAAGAAATGTTAGATAAAGTTACTCACCAATTACCTGCTGATATTTTAATTTGTAGTGCTGCAGTAGCAGATTGGAAATTTATTCCTCAAACACTATCTAACAAAAAAATTGATGTTAAAAATAAGATAAAGAAAAACAAAAATGACAACTTATTCTTTAAAACTATTAAAAATCAAGATATTTTAGCAACAATTGCTAACAGTGACTATAGACCAAAGATTGTGATAGGTTTTTCTGCAGAAACAAAAAATATAGAAAAAAATGCTAAGTTAAAGTTAGTTTCAAAAAAAATTGATTTAATTATTGCTAATGATGTTAGTGATGGCAAAGTTTTTGGAGAAGACTTCAATAAGATCTTTCTTATTGATAAAAATCATTGTGAAGAATGGAATAAACAAAGTAAAAAATCCATAGCTTTCAAGTTAGCAAATAAAATTTACAACCTACTAGCAGATTTTAATCTATGAGGGACTAATGCTTAATGATGAAGATTTAAATAGATATGCAAGACAAGTAATTATTCCCAATTTTGAAGAGGAAGGTCAACTAAAGTTGCTAAAGACAAAATGTTTAATTGTTGGCGCTGGAGGGTTAGGATGCCCGGTAGCACTCTATGCTACAGCAGCTGGGTTTGGATATATAGAAATTTTTGATGATGACATTATTGAAATTAGCAACCTTAATAGACAAGTTGCTCACAAAAACAGTCATGTTGGTATAAATAAAGCAGAAAATTTAGTTGAAGAATGCTTGAAAATAAATCCGAATATTTCAATAGTTTCCAATAAAAAAAGATTTGATGAGACCTCGGATATTCATAAATTTGACTTAATTTTTGATTGTTCTGACAATCAAAAAACTAAATATATTTTAAATTATTTGTCACACAAATATAAAAAAATTTTAATTTCAGGCTCTGCTGTTCAAATGGAAGGACAATTAGCAATTTGGAAAAGTGGCGTAAATGTTGATTATCCTTGTTATGAATGTGCTTTTCCAAAGACTAACGAAAAGGCTCCTATTACAAATTGCAGAGAGGCTGGAATAATAGGACCAATAACTGGCGTAATTGGAAGCATGCAAGTTAATGAAGCTATAAAAGAAATAGCTCTCAAAAATTATAGATCCAAGGCAGGATATTTATTTTTATATGATGGATTAACTCAAAACCTAGAGAAAATTAAATTAATCAAGAACTATGAATGTCAAGTATGCTCAAATTAAATAATTTTTCATTTCATATATGGTTATTTAGTAATCAATTAATTACCTACATCTCTCTCATTTTGCTAGCAATTTTTTTAATAAATATGGATTTTGCCTATTCTCAAACAAAAAAACAAAAAGTTTCAATTAATGGTAGTGGTCTAGGGATCCCAAGAATGGTGTCGTTAAAAAATTCATTAACTTATATGAGATCTGGCCCAGGAAAAGAGTTTCCAGTTAAATATGAATTGAAACAAAAAGGATATCCCCTGAAAATAATTGCTGAATATAATAATTGGAGAAAAGTAACAACAGTGAATAATATTTCTGGTTGGATACATACACAATTACTGTCTTCATTTAAAACTGGATTAATTACTAAGACCACTTTTTTAAAAACAATACCCTTTAATTCTGGGAATTTTTTAGCCAAACTTTTGCCTAATTTATTAGTTAATATAAAAAATTGTAAAGAAAAATGGTGCAAAGTTGAGATAGTTAAAAGAAAAGTCTTTGTAGGTTGGGTAAAAAAAGAAACTATTTGGGGTTCAACAAAAAATTAATTTTCCATAATTGTTTTATTTATTCTTATTTGTAATTATTGTAGGATAGTTTAATTATTATAAAGGTATTAGATTGTGGCTTTATTTAAAGATTCATTTAACTATCAAGAATTAATTGATTGTGCAAAAGGAAAACTTGCTGGTGTAGATTTTCCTAAATTACCCTTGCCACCTATGTTGATGTTTGACGAAGTGACAAGCATTAAAGAAACGGGGGGAGCCTATAATAAAGGAAGTGCACATGCTCAATTTAAAATTACGCCTGATAAATGGTTTTTTCCTTGTCATTTTGAAAATGATCCTGTAATGCCTGGTTGTTTAGGTATGGATGCGTTGTGGCAACTTTTAGGTTTTTCTCTTGGAAATATGGGTGGTAGAGGAAAAGGAAGAGCTATATCAGTTGGTGAAGTAAAATTTACAGGACAGATATTACCCATAGCTAAAAAAGTAGAATATTGGCTTGATTTTAAACGCATCATAATGAGAAAACTAATTCTTGGAATTGCTGATGGTAAAGTTATCTGTGATGATAAAATAGTTTTTCAAGCGTCTGATATCAGAGTTGGGCTTTTTCAAGATTAATCAAATCAGATTTATAGGTCAAAAAATGAGTAACTTAAAAAGAGTTGTTATAACTGGAATGGGAATTGTGAGCTCGATTGGTAATGATGTTGAAGAAGTTAGTCAATCTTTAATAAACCAAAAATCAGGAATAGTTAAGGCTGAAACCTACAAAGAAATGGGTTTTAGAAGTCAAATTCATGGTGAAGTGAAAATTAACCTTGAAGATCATATTGATAAAAAACAATTACGATTTATGGGAGCAGGTTCTGCTTATTCTGTACTTTCAATGGAACAAGCAATTAAGGATGCAGGACTTACTGATAAGGAAATTTCTAACCCTAAAACTGGACTTATTGCAGGTTCAGGAGGTCCTAGCACTTCAAATATGCTTCAATCATTTGATATTGCAAGAGAAAAGGGACCAAAAAGAGTGGGGCCTTTCATGGTACCAAGATGTATGAGTTCAACAGTTTCAGCATGTATTGCAACTTTTTTTAAAATTAAAGGTGTCAATTTTTCAATTACATCTGCATGTTCTACATCAGCGCATTGTATTGGAATTGGTGCTGATCAAATAAAATATGGTAACCAAAATATAGTCTTTGCTGGAGGTGGAGAAGAACTTGATTGGACGCTTTCTGTTTTATTTGATGCCATGGGAGCCATGTCTAGCAAGTATAATGAGACACCCGAGTTAGCCTCAAGACCATATGATATAAATCGAGACGGGTTTGTAATTGCTGGCGGTGGTGGCATGCTTGTTCTGGAAGAACTCGAACATGCTAGAGCTAGAGGCGCTAAAATATATGGTGAGGTAGTTGGACATTGTGCTAATTCAGATGGTTATGATATGGTTGCACCAAGTGGGGAAGGTGCAATAAGATGTATGAATGAAACTCTAAGGGGTATTAATCAAAAAGTTGATTACATAAATGCTCACGGAACCAGCACACCAGTTGGAGATATGCAAGAACTTCATGCTATTAGAGAAGTTTTTAAAGATAAAGATTATCTTCCAAAACTGACAAGCACTAAATCACTTACAGGTCATTCTTTAGGAGCTACAGGTGTACACGAAGCAATCTATACCTTAATTATGATGAATAACAATTTTATCTCTGGTTCAGCCAATATCACTGATGACGATCCTGAAATTGGATCCATTGATATACCCAAGAAAACAATCAAAGATATTGAAATAAATTTGGCATTGTCAAATTCCTTTGGGTTTGGTGGAACAAATGCCTGCCTTGCTTTGTCTAAATTTAATTAAGAGAACATAATATGTCTATAATGAAGGGTAAAAAAGGTTTGATAATGGGCGTCGCTAATGAACGTTCAATAGCTTGGGGTATTGCAAAAACATTAGCAGATAATGGTGCTGAATTAGTTTTCTCATATCAAAATGAAGGTTTTAAAAAAAGATTAACACCATTAATGAGCTCCATAAAATCTGACAAATGTTTTGAATGTGATGTTTTTAAGGATAGTAGTGATTTAAGTTCCATTGAAAATATGTTTGAAAAAATTTCTAAGATATGGGGTGAGATTGACTTTGTTGTCCACGCTCTTGCCTATTCTGATAAAGAAGAGTTAAAAGGAAAATATGTCAATTGTAGTAGAGAAAACTTCTTAAATTCTTTAGATATATCTGCCTTTAGCTTTACAAGAATTGCAAAATCAGCTTTACCTCTTATGTCTTCAAAAGGAGGAAGCTTACTGACACTGTCTTATCTTGGTGCGGAAAGAACTACACCTAATTATAATGTGATGGGTGTAGCAAAATCAGCATTGGAAGCATCAATTAAATATTTAGCTATGGATCTAGGAAAGAATAATATCAGAGTAAATGCATTATCAGCTGGGCCTGTAAAAACTCTAGCTGGAGCAGCTATTTCAGGAGCTCGTCATGTATATAGATATTCTGAAAATGTTGCACCACTTAAATTTAATCCTCAGTTGAAGGAGGTGGGTAGCGCAGCTTTATATTTGACGTCTGAATTGTCATCAGGTGTAACAGGAAATGTTCATCACGTAGATGGTGGATTACATAGTGTTGCTATACCTAAACAAGAAAATTTAGAATAATTTACAAATTATTTGTTTTTCCAGATTGGTTTACGTTTTTCTGAAAAAGCCTCCATTCCTTCAACATGGTCATTAAGTGCAAAAGTTGAATAAAATAATGCTCTTTCAGATCTAATACCTTCTTCCAGTGTTGTTTCGTAGGCTACGTTTACAGCTTGTTTAGCTAATTTTGCTAATGGTTTGGATTGATTTGCAATCTTTTCAGCTATCTCTTTGAGGGAAATATCAAACTCTTCACCTTTAAATATTTTAGCAACTAAACCACAATTTTCTGCTTCTTCTGCCGTCATCATATCTCCAGTGAGTACTGCTAACATAGCTTTCGACTTTCCAATTGATCTAGTTAGCCTCTGTGTGCCACCAGCACCTGGTATTGCGCCAATATTAATTTCAGGTTGTCCAAATTTTGCATCATCTTTAGCTATTATAAAATCACACATCATGGCGAGCTCACAGCCTCCACCTAATGCGTAACCTTTTACTCCAGCAATAATAGGGGTTTGGATTTTAGGAATATCTAGCCAACCGTTTTCGATATATCTACTCTCAGATACAGAAGCATAATTAAGTTTAACCATTTCCTTTAAATCAGCACCAGCTGCAAAAGCTTTCTCAGAACCAATTAGAACAATACATCCTATCGATTGATCATTATCAAATTTTTGAGCGGCATCTTTAATAGCAATAATAAAAGCAGCAGATAAGGGATTAAGTTTATTTTCATGACTTAGTTGTATCCAACCTACACCTTTATCAGACCAAGTTTTTATCCACTCAGTTTTTGGTATTATATTGTTCATAAATTACCTCTTTATTTTATTATTTGTCTTGGTTTACATTTTCAATATCTTCGCCAGTTTCTTGGTCTACTCTCTTCATAGACAATTTTACTTTCCCTCTATCATCGAATCCAATAACTTTAACTTTGACCGTATCTCCTTCTTTACAAATATCAATGGTTTTTTCAGTTCTTGCATTTTGTAGCTCTGATATGTGAACCAACCCATCTTTTGTCCCAAGAAAATTTACAAATGCACCAAAATCAACAGTTTTTACTACTTTTCCAGTGTATATTGCACCTAATTCAGCTTCAGCAACAATATCGTTAATTTTCTTTAAAGCTGCCTCAGAGGATTCATGATCCGATGCAGCAATTTTTACTGTACCATCATCCTCAATATCAACCTTAGCGCCCGTAGTTTCGCAGATTTCTCTTATTACTTTTCCACCTGGACCAATTACATCTCGAATTTTTTCTAACTTTATTTTTAAGGTTGTTATTTTAGGGGCTGTATCTGCTAAAACTTCTCTTGAAGAAGTAATTGCTTTACTCATTTCGTTTAATATATGAATTCTTCCTTCTTTAGCTTGATCCAAAGCGATTTTCATAATCTCTTTAGTAATGGAAGTAATTTTTATATCCATTTGAAGACTAGTTATGCCATCAACAGTTCCAGCAACTTTAAAATCCATGTCTCCTAGATGATCTTCATCACCTAAAATATCAGAAAGAACCGAAAACTCTTTTTTCTCTTTAATTAGACCCATAGCTATTCCTGCTACAGGTTTTTTTATTGGAACACCAGCATCCATTAATGCTAAGGATGTTCCACAAACAGTTGCCATAGAAGAGGATCCGTTCGACTCTGTAATTTCAGAAACAATCCTCACAGTATAAGGAAAATCCTCATCTGAAGGTAACAAGGGATTAACTGCTCGCCATGCTAACTTTCCATGCCCAATCTCTCTTCTTCCTGGAGAGCCAACTCTTCCAGCCTCCCCAACGGAATAAGGTGGAAAATTATAATGCAACATAAATTTTGACCTATATTCACCTTCCAATGCATCAATTATCTGTTCATCTTGACCTGTTCCTAGTGTTGCAACTACTAAAGCTTGTGTTTCTCCCCTAGTGAATAAAGCAGAACCGTGTGCTCTAGGTAATGTTCCAACTTCTGCAACTATTGGTCTAACAGTTTTAGTATCTCTTCCATCTATTCTTTCTTTGGTTTTTAAAATACTACCTCTCACAATATCAGCTTCTATATCTTTTGTTAAAGAAGATATTAGTGAATGATCACATGTTTCGTCAAATTTTGAAAAAATTTCATTTCTTATTTCTGATAATAATTTAGATCTATTAGATTTATCAATTTCTTTGTATGCTTTTTCAAACTTTTTTCTAAATGGCTTAATTATTTTTGTATATTCAATTTTTTCGGATGGCTCTTCAGGTAAGGGTCGAGGTTCTTTTGCAGCAACTTCTGCTAACTCTATAATTGCCTTAATAACAGTTTCCATCTCCTTATGTCCAAAATCAACAGCACCTAACATTATCTCTTCAGAAAGTTCTGAGGCTTCGGATTCAACCATTAAAACCCCTTCTTTTGTACCTGCAACAACTAAATCTAGGTTATTATTTCTCATTTCCTCAATTGTTGGATTCAAAATATAATCACTTCCATTCCATCCAATTCTACAAGCTCCAATAGGTCCCATAAATGGCAAGCCTGAAATTGTCAATGCTGCTGAGGCAGCGATAATCGCAACTATATCAGGGTCATTTTCCAAATCATGAGCGAGTACAGTTGCAATAATTTGCGTTTCATTTTTATAATTTTTATGAAACAATGGACGTATTGGCCTATCTATCAATCTTGATACAAGAGTTTCCTTTTCTGAAGG
>MDTG01268342.1_pt1 | contig 12467 bp, 2 predicted proteins | sample 811421 | NCBI WGS metagenome assembly MDTG01 (sample SAMN05326645, study PRJNA326480) | marine metagenome | isolation source: seawater | place: Pacific Ocean: South East | collected 2011 | reverse complement strand
GACGCCGGGTCTCTCTCTCTCTCTCTTTTGGTTCGCAAACTGGCGCTACTCCTACTCCTTCTAAGAAGAAGAAGGAACGACTTTATTGTTGGTCGTTTTTTTTATTTCCCAAGAACAAAAGAGAGGAGGAGGAAGGAATGTCGTCGTCGAGGTACGACCGGCAAATGCGCCTGTGGGGCGAGCGAGGGCAGCAGGCGCTGCAAAACGCGTCCGTGCTCGTGATGGATTCCGGTCCGACGAGCGCGGAGTGCGCGAAGAATCTCATCTTGGGCGGCGTCGCGCGGCTGACGATGTGCGACGCGCCGGAGAGATTGGTCGAGGAGAGAGACGCCGGGAATAATTTTATGGTGGTAAAAAACGCTTTGAGTCGTTGCGGTGGCAAAAATAATACCATCACCGAGACCGTCGAAAGAAGAAAAAAGAGAGGCGAGATGGTGTGCGAACACTTGCGCGTGCTCAACGCGAACGTGGAGGTGACCTTTTGGGATGAAGATCCGAGGCAGATCGTCGAACGGTGTTTTCACGCGGCGGCGGCGGCGGCGGCGAAAGACAAAGACGACCAACGAGAAGCAAACGAAGAAAATGGAGGAGACTATTATCATCGATTGCAAGAGTTTGACATCGTAATAGCGTCGCAGTTAGACGAAGCGACGACGATCAAACTGGACGATATTTGCCAAAAGGTCCAAAAAAAGTTGTTGACAATGAGGTCGCACGGATGTTTCGGTACGGCGAAGATATCCGGATCGAGGACGCATTGCGTTGTCGAGGCGAAACCGGAAAATCGAAAGTTAGATTTACGGTTGAGCGAGAGTGGAACGTTTAAGGAATTATCGGAGTACGCGGATAAATTCGAGGATTTGGAGGCAATGGACGAGCAGAGGTTCGCGCACGTGCCGTGGGCGGTGTTAGTGCTGGTGGCGAAGAAGAGATTTATAAATAGGAATAAGACGTTAGAAGACGATTACGAGGCGCAGAAGGAGTTCAAAGAGTTTTTGAAATCCATGCGTAGGACGAAAACGGAGTTGAACTTTGAAGAGGCGTTGGAGAACGTGAGAACGGCGTGGCAAAAACCGGAAGTGCCGGAAAACGTATCGGAGTGTTTCGAAAAGTTGCCCAGGGAATTTCGAAGAGACGAAGATGAACCGACGATGATGGACGCGGAGACCGACGTTTCTTCTTTTTCCAATGTTGTATCATTAGCAGACGTGGAAGCGAGCGACGAGAGCACAAAATTGTTCTGGATCTTTGTCGCGGCGTTGGAAGAATTTTCGAAAAGGAACAAAAAGTATCTGCCGCTGGATGCCGGCGCGTTGCCGGATATGACGTCGACGACGGACGCATTCGTTGGCTTACAGAAGGTTTACCTGGAGAAGGCGCAAAGAGATCAGCGCGAGATGTTGCAAATCGTGAAAGAAACGGTCGTGCCAAATTTGAAGAGTAAAATGATGACGACGACGACGACGGCGGCAGCATCCGATAATAGTAATAGTAGTTATATAAACAAAATCGTCGACGATATTGAGACCAACGCGAACGATAAACAATTGGAGGAGTTTTGTGCAAGGTTTTGCAAGAACGCGCGCGATATCCGATTCGTCTCGTTTACGTCGCTCGCAGAAGAACGCGACATTTGGAAGTGGGAAAGCAAACCAGAATACGAAGGAAAAAAGGAAAAAATAGCCTCCTTGCTCTCCGTTGACAACCCTCAACGCGTGTGCGCGTACTCCTACGCGCTTTTGCGAGCTTCGGATGCATTCGAGGCTAAATTGTGCCGAAAAGCTGGCACTTACGCTCCTGAAGAAGGCGTCGATAACGTTGCCGCCTCCTCGGGAACTGAAAAAGGCAAATCCATGCTTTTCCACCGCATGACGAGCGACTGCGGGGAACTTCGCGCGCTCGTGACTAAGGATTTAGAAGCCGCAATATCCCAATCCACTTCTCCGACGAAAATGGATGTCGAAAACCAATCTGCTGTTGGTTCAAAACAAACCAGCGAGGAGGCGTGTACATTCTTGGAACAACTCGCTTGGGAAGTTGTCCGCGCTCAAGGCGGCGAAATCCACGCCGTCGCTTCCGTCGTCGGCGGCATCGCCAGTCAAGAGGCGATTAAACTCATCACTGGGCAGTTCGTTCCGAGTCACGGGAGGGTGTGCGTCCACTTGGCCGATGGGAGCAGCGCTATTTTTCCGTGATGCGACACACCACGCGGCGCGAGAGAGAAATAGAGAGAGAAATGTAACACGGGTTCAAAAATAAACGCAAAAAAAATCTCGCCAGACACCTCCTTTTTTTTTCATAATCTCCAAATCGTAATGTATAGCGCGCACGTTTAAAGAACAACCATGACCAATTATATACGTCTACGAAAACGAAAACGAAAGCGGCGGAGAGGAGCGCTCTCGCTCCTTCCGGTAGTCATCGCTCTGTTGTTCGTGACGAAATCCGCAACGACGGCTGCCGAAGAAGGAAAACGTAAGGGTCCCCAGAGCAAACTCGAATCCGACGTCGTCGACGCGAGAGCGACGAAAGCGCAACGAATGACGGATGAAGACAGGCTAGCGAAAACGCCCAAGGAACTCATGCGTGACGTGCATAAAGCGAGGCAATCACGAACGAACGAAAAGAGGAAGAAAACTCTCGGGCGTCGCGTGCTCGTGTTTCAACGCGACGTGGTGGACATATCTGATGAAAATGAGATTAGTGGTGCCTTTGAGAAGAGAAAAGAGGAACTTTTCGCCGCGAGGACCACAAAGGCGAGCGATGGAGGTCAAAGAGTCCCACAGACGATATCAAAAGAAGATGGTAGAAAAATAGAAGAAGAAACCGGCTCGCGCGAGCGCTTGTTGCGACGTGAAAGAAGAAAAGCATCCACCGCTGCGGCGGCTCAAAATGTAAAGTGGAACGCGTCGGCGTTTGCGAAAGAGCCGAAGGAGTACGAGGAGAACATTTCTTGGAAACGGTCTAGGCGCAAACGAAGCGACGGAGGAGTTGGTGGGAGAATGAAGGATTACTTTGACGCCGTGAATGAAGACGCCACAGGTTCGCAACAATTTTATATCGTTTTAGAAGAAGGAGAGGGAAGGGCAGATACGAAGAGAGCGGAACAAATCTTGAGAGAAAATAAAGGTGGATTTGTGAAAGATTCAAATGGGTTTCCAGTCGTCGTTGGAGGTAAAAATGGTGGGTACCTTGCGTTTGGACCCCCGGACGCTGCTTTTGAAGTTTCAAAAATTGCAGTGTGGGTTGACGCGTGGACGCCGGAACTTAGTTTGGACGCCTCGTTTGACGTCATCGATACAGTTATCGAGGTGGAGATGGAGAAGGCGACGACGAAGACAAAAAAGAAAACGAAGACGAGCGAAGAAGAAGAAGAGAAGAAGAGAGAAGAAGCTGGAGTTAGCGAGGAACGTTTAAAGACAGTTTTCACCGACCTCGGCCTGGAAACGAGGGAGAACAGACTCGGCGAGAGCGTCAATTCCTTGCGCGTCGATGTTACGCGACTGGGTAACACCAAGGACGATAAACTATTCGCGAGATACGCGAGCGAGGAAGTAGCAGTAGTATTGAGCGAAAAGGGAATCACGGTTTTAACCGATGACGAGTCCTACGAGGTCGGACCAAACGTCACTATGGGCACGAAACATTTTAGACGGAACGTCGTCTTCGATCCGGACGGCAGGTTTTTTAAGTTGCGAAATATCCCCTCAAAGTTCTTAGCCGACGCCGCAAGATTTATAGCCGCACTTCCATTTACAGTGCGCGTAACACCGTTATATGCTCGAAAGAAGTTAAACCTTTATGCCAGGAGTGTGATCCAAGGTTCGATTTGGAAAGACCCGTTTAACACGATTCACATGCCGACCCCTATTTGGAGCAAAGGCGATTTGCGTGGAGATTCAGTCATCGTTGGTGTTGGCGATACCGGAGCGAATCGAAAAAATTGCTATCTCGCGGGGGAAGATAAGTTTAAATATTACAACACGGAATATGGAAACGACGAAGACGACGACGAATATGGTCATGGCACGCACGTGGTCGGCTCACTCGCAGGATACTCGACTAATGAGGGCGCTCTTCAAGACGGTATGGCAACCTCAGCCCAAATTGCATTTTTCGATCTTGCTTATACGGATGAATATGGAAAAATTGTCATGGAGTCGACGCCAAATATGGATTCGGAGTATTATCAAGTTGCGTACGATGCCGGAGCGAGAATCCATTCAGATAGTTGGGGATACGATGTCTTTGAGTACGACGCTGAGACGAAGGAGATAGACCAATACGCTCGAGATACGCCTGATTTCCTCCCTTTCTTTGCCGCAGGTAACAGTGGCGACTATGGTTTGGGTTCGATTACGACGCCAGCGGGAGGAAAAAATATGCTCTCTATCGGATCGTCGATGTCCCCAAGGTCTGGGACTGCATACATAGAGTCCGGTCGGGAATATTACAACGTAAATATTGCCAGCGAATTGCACCGCTTTTCGTACCACTTTTCGCATTTGAAAATCATTTTACTACAAGCCTATAATTTCGGACTGAATTGGGACAGCACTTCAAAAGAGTATGCAACTGTGGCTCGTTCTGTTATCCATGCAAAGCCGGAAAAGGGATGCTCAGCTCTGAGTAATGACGTGAACCAACGAATCGCACTAATAAAACGTGGGACGTGTTTTTTCGAGACCAAGGCGCGCAACGCGTACAACGCTGGTGCGATAGGTATATTGATTTACAATGCCGAATATGATACCGAATATGGTGAAGATAAAAAACCAAACGGGTATAAATTACACATGTCTAGAAGTGAGAGTGATTATCCTCAAGCTTTTAACTCGGCTGCGGTTGGTTTCATCACGCATCGCGATGGACTGATTTTGAAGGCGTTGTCAGAGCGTTCTACTGGTATTAAAGTCACATTCTCGAGGTACACGAGAACAAACATGGATTTAGGTTTTGAAGATGTAGCGTTGTTCTCGTCTGCGGGACCTTTTGGACCGGATAACTATAATCTACGAATTAAACCGGACATTATTGCGCCAGGAGATCGAATTATATCAGCAGCTAATAACAAAAACGTGTGTGGGACGGCTACATTAAGTGGAACTTCAATGGCATGCCCAATTGCGGCTGGCGGAACAGCGCTCGTGCAAGAATATTTTGAAAAGGGATACTATCCCGGTGGATTTCCTGGTTCAGGCGCGAATCGTGCACCGTCTGGTTCACTTTTGAAAGCTATCGTGATCAATGGCGCAACGGCAATGACCGGTATCGATGAAGAATATCTAGAACCACTGGAGCAACCTCCTTCGTTCAAACAAGGGTGGGGAAGACTCAATCTCACGAATTCCCTCCACTTCGACGATATACCGGAATCCCCAAAGGTTATGTACATCCACGATAACAAGGAATTGTCGGCATCAAATAATCACACGGACGGTTTTTGCTTAGACGTGGATTCTTACTACGACAAATTCGAGCTCCGCGTAACGTTAGTTTGGGCTGATGTCGCTGACGAACGACTCGTGAACGATCTCGATTTAGAGTTACACTTTGGATCAAACTACACGGGCATGTCCAAGATCCTCCCTCTCGATGGATTGGAAGACCATACGAATAACGTCGAAAGAATTATATACTCGAATCCTGAGCAAGGGAGATATTGGGTCAATGTGAAGAAACATGGAAACTTTGGCTCGGGAAGTGGGAGTATCCAAAAATACGCCGTCGTTGCCACGGGGACATTTACACATATGGAAGGGAAAACGTATGATGAGTGCGCTCTGGATAATCCGCCGCCGCCACCGTCCCCCCCGCCCGCGAGTCCTCCCAAACCACCACCTTCACCTCCTCCTCCACCGCCGTCGCCGCCGCCGCCAAGTCCGAAACCATCTCCTCCTCCGAGTCCACCGCCAGATTTGTCTCAACCGTCATCTCCGCCGCCTCCGCCAATTGAGCGAGTTTCAGGTCGCGTTTATGCGAGTGGTTATCTTTCGAAGTGCACCGTGTATCTTGATACAAATAGGAATGGAGAACCGGATTTTGTACTCGACCCGAAAACAACTACGGACGGGTTTGGTGCTTTCACGCTCTCCCCAACAAGAAGTTATTCGGTAGCATCGACGAATTTAATTGCAGATACGAGGAGTGAGTCGTGTATAGATGCCTTTACAAAACAAAGTAGTGCACTACTGACATTGAAGGCACCTCCTGGCGCGACTATGCTATCGCCGTTGTCGACAATTTTGGTCGCAATGATGAATGAAATAGGCAGCTATCCTCGAGTGTCTGCTTATGACCGCATGAAAATTGCTTTTGGATGGGATAACACACAAGTTGACTTACTCGACAAAGATTCGATAGCTGAAGCGCAAAATGACGTTATTGAGGAATACGTTCACGTTGCCACGACGAACGTGAATTTGGCGAATTTGATTGCCTCATCGTCGAGAATGATTCGCGGCATAAAGTCCAACGTAGCTCTGGCTACGTGCGAGGCATACGCCGTCAAGGCGATCGCACATCGTGTGATTACGCAACACGAACGCATTGAGAATAATAAGGCGGTTAATTCTCGTCGTCGGCTGAACGAGCTGATGCGACCTGATTTGTTAGACTTTCACAAAGCAGCAATCATTGAGGATACTATCAAAGATGTGTTGGATGTCGCGCAAAGAAACGTAGAATTTGACGGAACGGAAGCGTTACAGGGCATTTCGACGACGTCGAGGGCGGTTTCGAATGCTGCAACGGTGCTCTTAGAGTTGAAGGACTCTATTTCAGGTGGAGCTCCGATTGATGATTTCTTAGTGAGTATCGCAGCGGTTGCCACGGTGTCACAGTCGCCCTCTTTACTTTATGAGATTGAAGAGTTGTCGCTCAATGGAGAGGCTTCCATGAGTTCTAGCGATCATTTAACAACTTTGAGTCTCTCGATGAATTCATATAAGGACGCTTTTGAGACTGAGAAAGCAAACATAGACTGGGATTTGACGTATAGTTTCCCTCCTCTGAATCCGTCATCACCTCCACCTCCATCGCCTGCTGCTTCGTTAACTCTAGGTGATGTTGCAGAGTCTGTGAGTCCCGCGGCTTTAGCTGGTGCGGGGATTTCTGTTGTTTTTGTAGTCCTTCTCTTTTGTTTCAGGCACAGATTAGCGCGATGCTGCTCATCGGAGGCTAAACGTCTGGAGAATCAAGCGAATGTAGGTGTTCCAGTAGCCGTCCATCAAACGTTACCAGGACACAGACGACAACAAATGCCCGTATGGCTGGAAGATGAGGAAGGATTAGAACACCAAAGACAGCGCGCGTTTATGACGAGACAAATGCAACCACTCTCTCCAGAATCACCGGCCAGTCTGCGTGCGCAATACGCGAGGGATACCCCCCCAGTTGCCGATTCACAAGTCGACAGGTCAATACCTGTGAGAAATGAACGGCCAACAAGAGATCCCGGAATTTGGTACCCAGACGATGACGACGACAACGAACCGCGCGTAATACCGACCATTGTTGACGTCGAGAACGAAGCGGAAGTGCTTCGTCTGGAACATTATAGACGCGAATTGGCGACTCATGGGCGGACGCTTCCGCCTCGACAAGACAGTACAATAGTAGAACATAGAGCATCGCAATAAATTTGTAAAAATTATACGCTGAATGAAAAACTTCTACGCTAAAACTAAAACAATAATCATACAAGCACCTAATTGAATTTTAAACTTTGATGCTGGCGCACTAGATGCAGTAGGCATAAACTGCTCTCTTCCTGGAGCATCCGGTGGCAACGGAGGGGGAGGGGCAAGCGTTACCACGGATGCAGTGGAAATAACCACTGTGGAGAGATCTAAACTTGCCGCTTTAAGTTTTACCGTGATATCATCCGATGATGTCTCACCAAGCAGCTTCGACGATATAGAAATGGTGTCCTCGAACGTGCTCACTTCTACCATGAACTCGATTTTCACAGCGCCCTCGGAGGCAAAAAGCTTTCTACGGCGCATTATTGACGTTACATCAGTCACGCTTATGATCGTAACAACTTTTGGTGACACATATAAGTATGCCCCTATGCCTTCTTTAAACTGTTCTTGCTCTGCAGAACCAAACGTATCGACGGAATATCCATCCAATCTCACATCTGCTTTGACTGCCGCTTGAGAAGGAGGTGGTAGAGGTGGTAGTGGAGGAGGAGAGGGAGGCTGTGGTGGAGGACTAGGGGGTGGCAAAGGCGGAGGTGACGGTGGACTAGGGGGCGGTGAAGGAGGCGGCGAAGGAGGCGGCGAAGGAGGTGATGAAGGAGGGGGAGGCGGTGGTGTGCATGAGTTGATGTTGTGCACTGCTTCGGCGGTTACGAAGTTACCAGTAGCCACGAACGCGAAACTTTGTTCTTTAACGAGCGACGACGCACTGATTTTCGCGTAGTATAACCCCCTTTTCGGATACGACCACACGATTTTTTCTATTGTATTTAACGAATCGCGATATAAAGGCGCAATGGTCTCAAAAGTGCCCAGCATGTCTCCCGAATAGTATAGCGTAATATCGAGATCGTTAATAAGTGATCCATCCGATCCAGAAAGCGACGGTTCATCGTACCAAGTCAGCGTCATCGATAACGTTTCCGTAGTATCGTCTGATATTAACATACAAGCCCCATACGATTCAGTTACTTCCGTAAAAACTGATTCAGAGTCATCCATGACGTACATATTTGTCGGCGATTGTACGTTTGAGTCGATTTCTTTTAACCTCAAAGAGTTAGCCAAGTCTACGCGTCCGAAACCGGATTTCATTGAGGGCGCTGATTCCAACGGTGTATTATCCAAGCTATCAAACCCTTCAAGTTGTCTAGCCCCGTTGATCAATACCGCTTTTAACAACATACCGCTGACATTGGTCAACGCGTTCGCCGCTACCTTCTCTCCAGAAGGGTAATATCCATCCGTGAAATATTGCCTAACGATTGCAAGTGCACCAGAAACTGCCGGCGCTGCATACGATGTTCCAGAAATTAACGTCGTGACTTTGCAATGCACCACAGATGCCGTGTTTGTGGCGTTTACATCTGCGGATTGAATGTTTTGGGCCGGAGCTACGAGCAAAGGTGCGATGCGCCCATCCTCAGTTGGACCCGCACTCGAGAAGCCTGACGCGTGTTCGTATTGATTCTCACTCGAAGCTACTAATATGGTGGTTTTGATCGTCAACGCGGGAAACGCGTCGTTCGCGCTCAAATCCCCTTTCTCAATGAGCGCGCGTAAAAGTAGCCCGTCTTTCATAGAAATGAACGCAGACAAGAAAATAGATGGCGTTTGATCATCAACCATTGAAGTCAAACGCGCTCTCGTTTCGTTCGCATAGACGAGCGCACCGTAGTATCCGGCGGTCTCTGCGTTTTTCAATCGTTCCGCGTGTGAGCACGAAGCAACGTCTGACTTGAGAAGAACAATTTGATTTGAATCACTCGCGCTAGGTAACGTCGCACATCCGTTTTCTGGACTTGACACTGTAATTACACGATATGAATCGGTAGATGAATAGTTCTTATTTACGCTCGACATACCACGCACGTTTGCGTGAGCCCAGTGCTCGTATCCATCCCCTAACTCTATCTTGATCTGTGTGTATAGCGATTGCGTGGGACTCGCGGATTTTACACTTTTGGTTCCGCCGACTGAAATGACATTCTTCGCATTCGCCGGTCTGGTTATACTATTGCGCGGTTTTATTATTCCATCGTTTCCCGCGGAAAAGACAATAACATTCTCTTGATTTTCATTCAGAAACAGGTCGACTTCATACTCGCTTGTTTCGTACGAATATGAATTTCTTATCCCCCAACTGTTTGATTGAACGTGTGCGGAGAAATTAACGCTTGGGTATTCATACAAAATTGTTCTCGATACGTTAGACAAACTTACCAACACGTCCGAATCATCCGTTCGATTTACGTAGCCAATATCTGTAAATGCGACGCGTGCGTTTTTAGCCACTCCATCATATTGTTTGTTCCAATAGAATGAACCAGACGATCCAAAAAACACTCCAGCGACCCTCGTACCGTGTCCGGTAGTAAAATCCACCATGTCTTGACTATCACTCAATGAGCGTATGTCGATAATTTTTGAAAACGTCGTTGCGTTTGCGTTTGGTGTTTTCACGTCGCTAAAGTAACAATTATACTTGTCTATGCCCGTATCGGTCATTGCGACGACCTGATTATTACCACTCAAACCAAGTTTCCATAAAGGACACCGATTAATACTCGCGAGTTGTTGACCTGCCTGTACTCCTCCCTGTACTAGCGATTGAGTGTTGTAATTATGTGTGACGATAGGAAGTGTTTCGTGTATGTATACCACCGCGTTGTGGCTCATTATATTTGAGAAGATCTTCTTACGTTCTCCCACTACTACCTCTCTACCAAAATTGCACTGGACTTTTACGCCATCAATATCTGACGCTCGACAATACGATGAAGATGATGCGTTCCGCACTTTTATAACATTATCCAACTCTTTAGCCACCAACTGCGCAAACAAAAAGTTATCCTCTCGTGTATTTTTACCTTTTGTATCGTAAAACGGTGCCGGCGCAACCGTCGCATCGAACCATTCGCACATAGTTTTTGCGCAAACACTCTCGAACGCGAAAGAAGATACGGTTTCTTTCGGCCATTTGTTAATGACCCAATGTGATGCACCCACCTGATAGCGTTCCGCAACTGCAGCCGCCAAAGGCGGTCCAAAGGCTAAAAACGACTGGTCTGGTATCGGACGTAACAAGGCACCTTTGTGTTTGCGCAAAGCGATATCCAAATCCCGCCACACTCGGGGAGTGGACAAAGCATAGGACGATTCTCCAACGAGAGTCACTAAGAACAAACGCGTGTCATCAACATAATCAACGTCACTAAGCTCGTTCTTAGCAGCCATTCTCTTTGTCCATCTCCCAGAAGAAGATGAATTAGAAAAAGAAACATTGTTTTCTTTCTTCGAAGCAGTCAAACTGTTTCTCGATACAGAGTTGTAATTGCCAGCGACCCTTTTCGAATCCAACTCTCCGTCGTCGTCGTCTCTTTTCATCGTCTCGTTCAAATACTCCTCATCTATGTCATCAACACGAACGTAGTTCAAGTCCGGATTCTCCACTCGCGCGAGAACTTTGATATGTTCTCCGTGGCGTAAACGAACATCCGCTGTAACGAATTGTCTTTCTTTCTGAAGAGAAGAAAGGAGCACGACGACGAAAATGAGAACCGCTCGGAGGAAAGAGACGCGCGAGAATCGGTAAGACATTCTCTTCTTTCGCGACAGCGTTAATTAAAATAATATGCTCACGTATTGATCATCTTCATCGTGATACGTATACGATGTGACGAAAATTAATTCTGCCAGAAGGATGAGAATATTTTGCAGAGGGAAGGAGAATATCTACCGAAAAGACTCGAGTCCATAAAATTTAGATACGAGTCTCGTCCTCTACGTACGCTCTACTACAAACTACTAAATCTAACTAAATCGCGTCCATGTACGGGGTCATCGTGCCCAGTGCGAACAGAGCCACGTTCGCGCTCACTCCTAACAGTAATCCTAACATCAAACCGGCTTGTTCGTCGTTGCTTCCTCTTCTCGTTTCTCTAGTAGCGCGAGGCCACAAGGCTCTTGAGAAGGCGTACGCGCACATCAAGCAACTCGCCGCTTCTAATGAACCTTCGATTTTGAACAAGTTCTTCCTACCCGACGACTCTTCCAGGTGCTTGTTCAATTCGTGAACAGATTTAAAGACTTTCACAAACTTGGCGGCGGCGACAGCAGAGAAGAAGAAGGCGAAACCGACAGAGAGGGAAGCTCGCAGCGCGAGTTCAGAAGCATTGCCGGCCTTACAGCTAAACGCACTCAACGCGGCTGGAGCAGTTCGCAAAAGAGCGCGGATGCACGCCGGAAATTCAATGTGTATGTTTTCCAAAGATTCAGCCGCAGAGGCGAACCGGACACCGTCGAGGACGGAAAGGAATGTGCACGTGATGGACACGATGAACGCTTCAAACGCACCGTCGATAGCATCCCACCCGTTCGCGAGGCTCGCGAGGCTACTACCACTGTTTGTGGTCATTCGATCCGTATTTTTCTCTTCATTCTCGGAGGACACGGAGAATGCGTTAGAGAAGACGAGCTTTGGGAGTTGCAACATAATAAATCTGGCCAGGAAGATGCCGCCGATGGCGAATAAAATCTCCACTGCCCCCCCGTAATAGATGGCACGAAGCGTGAGTAGCAACGCGCGAACGCCCATAACGATCAAAATACCACTTGCAATTCCTAAAGTTGCACCTATTTTACCGTCAGCAAGACTGCTTTTACTACGACTCGAGGACGATTTCAACACGCCGCCTTCAATGTTGTTATTGTTATTAATATCTATTTCATCGTTCCTTCGCATCTTGTCCCGAAACAATCGCT
>MDTG01214833.1_pt1 | contig 12467 bp, 14 predicted proteins | sample 811421 | NCBI WGS metagenome assembly MDTG01 (sample SAMN05326645, study PRJNA326480) | marine metagenome | isolation source: seawater | place: Pacific Ocean: South East | collected 2011 | reverse complement strand
GGAGATGTGCAGTGGATGAAAACTGGCAGTGGTATAATTCATTCTGAAATGCCGGCTATGAATGATGGAAAACTTCATGGTTTTCAATTATGGATAAATATGCCTGCGAGTGAGAAGATGAGTAAGCCAGAGTACCATTATATTGTTTCTGACAAAATGAGTACGCATAAAGATGCAGACAAATTTATAAAAGTGATTGCTGGTAAATTCGAAAAATCAGAAGGTCCAATTAAAAAACACAATGTAGATCCAATTTATTTTGATGTAGTGTTAAATGAGAGTAAAATTTTTAATCATCAAATTCCATCCACACATAATTCATTTATATATTTAATCAAAGGTGAAATAAAAATTGGAAACAATAAGCATGAAAGTGTTAAAGATTCTACATTAATCTTATTATCTAAAGGAGAAAAATTGAAAGTAACTGCTTTAACAAATGCTAAATTTTTACTAATATCTGGAAAACCGATAGGAGAACAGATTGCTAGAGGTGGCCCATTCGTCATGAATACGAAACAAGAAATACTTCAAGCAATTGATGATTACCACAATGGTAATTTTGTAAAGTAAATATGAAAGCTATAAGATTTGAAAAGTTTGGAGGTCCAGAAGTCTTAGAATACAAGGAAGTCGAAATTGGTAAACCTGGTCCAAAGGATGTTCTAGTGAAAAATTTGTCGGTTGGACTGAATTATATAGATGTCTACCATCGAACTGGTTTGTATCCGATTGAATTACCTAGTGGGCTTGGATTAGAAGCATCTGGAGTAGTTGAAGAAATTGGCTCTGAAGTGAGGCTTTTTAAAGTTGGAGATCGTGTAAGTCATGCATCTGCTCCAATAAGCGGATACTCAGAAAAACAAATAATGCCAGAGGAAAAATTAGTCACTGTACCCGAAGGTATTTCAGATGAAATAGCTTCTTGTATTTTATTAAAAGGAATAACTTCAGAATATTTATTACACAGGTCATATGCTGTTAAAAAAGGAGATAAAGTTTTGTTTCATGCTGCAGCCGGTGGCGTAGGCCAAATATTGTGCCAATGGGCTAATGCTTTAGGATGTGAAGTTATTGGGACAGTTGGCTCTAAAGAAAAAGTTGAAATAGCGAAAAAAAATGGATGTCATCATGTTATCAATTATACAAATTACAATTTTGTGGAAGAGGTTGAAAAAATATTAGGTAAAAACGGAATAGATGTTGTCTACGATGGTGTAGGCGCAAAAACTTTTGAAGGATCAATTGAATGTTTAAAAATTAGAGGAATGATGGTGGCTTTTGGAAATGCATCTGGGTATGTTCACACTATAGATGTGAAAAAACATATAAATACAAAAGGTCTCTTTTTTACCAGACCATCAATAATGCATTATACCATAACTAGAGATGAATTGGAGAAATCTGCTCAATTAGTTTTTGATGCAGTTCTATCTGGGAAAATAAAAATTGAGGTTTCTAAAAAATATAAACTAAGTGAAGCTAAACAGGCTCACATAGATTTAGAGAATAGGGTTTTAACCGGACCTGCAGTTATTATTCCTTAAATTGATCATCCATATCTGAAAGGTGAAGTCTTAAAGCTCTTGTTGAAATTTGTATTTCTCTTATAAAAAAAATTATTGAAACCATCATTGATAAACAACAAGACCCGAATATTATTCTAGCTAAAAAATATGTTTCTAAATACAGAGCAAAGACTGTAAGCATGTTAAATAAAAACCCAAAGGCTGCAAATAGTATTGTAATTCTTAAATTTTTTACTCTATCATTTAAATTAATTAGCTGTTGTTTCCACTCTGGTGGAGTATGTTTTTCAAATACATACTCATCGTGTATTTTTCTTATCAAACCACTTAGCGTATGAAATCTATTACTATAAACAGCCATAATTAAAGGAATAGCAGGGAACATTAAAGCTGTAACAGTATAATCTATATTCATACGAATCAGTTTGATTATGAATCTACGCTTTGTTATTTACAAGTAAATTATGTCTCAAAAGGTAAAAATATTTATTAATTTAACAAGGCTGAATAAACCAATAGGCTTCATGCTTTTATTCTGGCCGTGTATGTGGGGTTTGACTATTGCATACGACTTTTCTCTTTCTTGGAATACTTATTTTTTTTATTCTTTTTTATTTTTTTTAGGTTCAGTTTTAATGAGATCTGCTGGATGTATAGTTAATGATATTGTTGATAGAAAAATAGATAAATTAGTTGAGAGAACGAAAAATAGACCAATTGCTTCTGGAAAAATTTCAATTTTGAATGCTAGTATTTATACAGCAATATTATGCTTTATAGCATTTCTAGTTTTGATCAATTTTAATAAATTTACTATTTACATGGCTCTTCTATCAATGCCTATGGCATTTACATATCCTCTAATGAAGAGATTTACTTATTGGCCTCAACTTTTTTTAGGCATTACATTTAATTATGGACTGGTTTTAGCTTGGATATCGATACAAAATGAAGTTTCAATTACCCCAATTATATTTTATTTAGGAGCCATATTTTGGACATTAGGTTACGACACAATATACGGGTACCAAGATATTAATGATGATGAAATAATTGGAGTTAAATCAACATCGATTAAATTTAAAAATAATCCAAAAAGATTTATATCGTTTTGTTATGTTATGTTTTTAATATCATTATTTCTTGTTGGTTTTAAAATGAATTTTAATTATTTTTATTACATTGCATTGTTAATACCGCTAGCTCATTTATTAATTTTTCAATCATTTAATTTAAAAACTGAAAATGGTGACGATTGTTTGGCCAAATTTAAGAGCAATAATTTTTTGGGTCTTATAATTTTAGTAATAACAATAATTGGAAAATTAACGTAATGAAAAATATCGATATAATAAAAAGATTATATAACAATTATACAAAGAAACATTTAAATAAAATTATTTTGGCTGTAGTATTTTCAATCTTCGTTGCTGGTAGCACATCAGCTACCGCATGGTTATTAGATCCTGCTATAGAGAAAATTTTTATAAATAAGGATCAGAGCTTAATTTTAGTTATTCCATTTTTAATAATTTTAGCATTTTCTACAAAAGGAATTTCTTTATATTTAGCAAGAATTTTGATGATCAAAACAGCTGAAGAGGTAAAAAAAAATTTACAAATAGACATGCTATCCTCATTCATTAAAGCTGATACTGAAACTATTGAAGAAAAACACTCTGGTAAATATATTTCTAACCTAAATTTTGATGTTAATCAGATTACCGGGATGTTGAGTAATTCTTTTCTTAGTTTATTTAAAGATGGACTGACTTTAATTGGCCTACTTTTAGTTATGTTTTTTCAAAACTGGAATCTATCTTTAATTGCAATTTTAATGATACCTATAGCTTCATTTACTGCAAAAAAACTCGGCAAACGTATTGGAAAGGTTACAACTCAGGCTCAAGAAAAATCAGGAGATCTAAATAAATATTTAATTGACCTTTTTAAAAATCATAAAATTATAAAAATTTTTCAAAGAGAAAACTATGAAAATGAGAGATCTGAAAAATTTGTGAATGATCTAAAAGAAAAATCTATAAAAATAGCTACCGTTTATATCAGATCAACTCCTATAATGGAGGTTGTAACTGGAATAATGATTGCAGTTCTAATCTTTTATTCAGGAAAATTAATAATGAATGATCAGTTAAGTATAAATAATTTTTTCTCATTTTTGGCCGCTATGATGCTTGCATATCAACCAGTAAAATCTTTGGCTACAGTTAGTGTTGGAATAGGCCAAGGTCTTTCAGCTGGGAAAAGAATATTGCCAATAATAGATCAAGAAAATAAAATATTAAATAATGAACAAGCAAACTTGTTAGAAATTGAAAATGCGTCAATAGAATTTAAAAATATTAATTTTAGTTACAAATCAAATTTAAAAAATATTGTTCTAAAAAATATTAATATTGGTATTTTAGGAAAAAAAATGACTGCTCTAGTAGGTCATAGCGGATCTGGTAAATCTACTTTATTAAATTTAATTCCAAGAATTTATGAGGCTGACTCAGGGGATATTTTAATAGATAATCAAAAAATACAAAACTTAAATCTTAAATCATTAAGAAAAGAAATTTCCATTGTCGATCAAAATACAACGCTATTTGACGATACTATATTTAATAATATTAAATATGCAAAACCAGAAGCAACTGAGAATGAAATTTTTAATGCTGCAAAAATTTCTATGTGCAATGATTTTATAGGAAAATTAGAAAATAAATTTGAGACTATTATAGGAGAGAATGGAGTAAAATTATCTGGTGGTGAAAAACAAAGGCTTTCGATAGCAAGAGCACTATTAAAAGACAGTAAAATTATTCTCTTAGATGAAGCAACTTCTTCTTTGGATTCAGAAACTGAAGAAAAAATCCAAAAAGCTATCGAGGAATTAACGAAAAATAAAACAACGATAGTTATTGCACATCGACTATCAACAATACTAAATTCAGAAAAAATTTATGTTATAGATAATGGGATAGTAGAAGCATCAGGAAAACATGATGATCTAATCAAAAATTCATTGCTTTATAAAAATTTTTATGAAAGGCAAATTAAAAATAATTGATGTTTTTTTTATATAATATATTTGGAATTATTTTTTTTTTAATTTCACCTTTAATATTGTTTTTTAGGATAATTAATGGAAAAGAAGATATAAAAAGAGTTTTAGAAAAATACTCCTACCACAATAAAAAAAAATCCGATGTTACTTTATGGTTTCATGGTGCAAGTGTTGGTGAGATTATGAGCATTCTCCCTTTGATAGAGGAGTTTGAAAAAGATAAATCTATAAAAAAAATTCTACTTACATCTTCCACAGTAAGTTCTGCTTCAATAATAGCTAAAAAATCATTTAAGAAGACAACTCATATATACTATCCATTTGACATAAGCTTTATCTGTAAAAAATTTTTGAAATTTTGGAATCCAAAAATAGCAATATTTGTAGACTCAGAAATCTGGCCGAATATGTATGAAAAAATAAATTCAAAAAAAATACCTCTTATTTTAATTAATGCTAGAATGACTAGCAAAAGTTATAATAGATGGCAAATTTTCCCATCTTTTGCACAAGATGTTTTCAATAAGATAACTATCGCTTTACCTCAAAATCAAGACACAAAAAATTATTTAAAGAAATTGGGTGTTAAAAGAATTAAATTTATAGGAAATTTAAAGTATTTTAAGAATGATAAACAAAGTTTAAAGACAAATTATAAAAAATATTTTAAAAATAGAAAAGTGTTCTGTGCAGCTAGCACTCATTACAATGAAGAAAAAATCATTGGTGAGTTACATATAGAATTAAAGAAAAAATTTAAAAATTTAATAACAATATTAATACCTAGACATATAAATCGATCAGAAGAAATTATACAGGAGTTGAGGAAATTTAATTTAAAAATTGTTGAAAGATCGAGTGGAATTAAGCCATTATCTAATTGCGACGTATACATCGTTAATACTTACGGAGAAATGTCAAAATTTTTAGGACTTTCAAAAGTAACATTTGTTGGCGGTTCTATGGTAAACCATGGAGGACAAAACCCCTTAGAGGCTGTGAGAATGGGTAATTTTGTAATGCATGGTAAAAAAATAGATAATTTTAAGGAAATATATAAAGAATTAAGAATTTTAAAAATATCTTCAGAAGTTAAAAATATATATCAGATGAAAAAGGTATTTGAAAAAAATCAAAATTATAAAACATTAAATAATAAACTTAAAAAAATTAATTATTTAGGTAATAAAATTTTTAAAAATAACATTGAAGAAATTAAAAATTATTTATAATGAAAGTTAAAAGACCCATTTTTTGGGATAGTTTCAATATAATATCATTATTATTATTTCCATTTAGTTTAATAACAATTATTTTTAATTTTTTAAAATCTTTCAGTCCTAGAAAATATTTCAAAATAAAAACAATTTGTGTTGGAAATATTTACTTAGGTGGCACCGGAAAAACACCACTAGTTTTAAAAATAAATGATATATTAAAATATAAATTTAAAACTGTATTTATTAAAAAGAAATATGCTGATCAAATTGATGAACAAAACATATTATCAAAATTTGGGAATTTAATTTGTTTAAATTTTAGAGATATAGCGATAAAAATTGCTGAACAAAAAAAATATCAATTAGCTATTTTAGATGATGGCTTACAAGATAAAAGTTTAAATTATGACATTTCAATTGCATGTTTTAATAGTTCAGATTTAATTGGTAACGGTTTGGTCATACCTGCTGGGCCTTTGAGAGAAAGAATTACAAAAATTTTAGATTACGATATTGCATTTCTTAATGGTGAAAAAAGTAATAAAAAATTTGAAAAAACTTTAAAAAAATTAAATCCTGATATAAAGGTATTTAAAGCAAAGTACAGACCCAAGAACTTAAAGACTTTCAAATTTCAAAATAACTTTTTAGTATTTTCTGGCATAGGCAACCCGTTAGAATTTCAACAAACATTAAAAAAATATAATTTTAAGATAAAAAAAATGATTATTTTTCCTGATCATTATAAATATAAAAGTTCTGATATTAATAATATAAAAAATATAGCTAAAATTAATAAATTGAAGATTATAACAACAGAGAAAGACTATAGTCGATTATCAAATATTCAAAAAAAAAATATTCAATTTTTGAAAATAGGATTAAAAATTGAAAAAGAAAAAGAATTTAAAAATTTTTTATTAAAAAAGTTATGAGAAGGTTTTTTTATTTAATTGAATTTGTCTTAATAAAATTATTTTTTTTTATACTAATTATAATTGGTTATAAAAATGGGTCTAATTTTGGAAATTTTATTGGGCGTTTGTTAGGACCAATATTTAGACCGGAAAAACTTATAAAAAAAAACCTAGATCAATCAGGCATTTTAGACAAAAAAAAGTATAAATTTATTGTTAGTAAAATCTATGGAAATTATGGAAGAATACTGGCTGAATATCCTTTTCTTAAAAAATTTAGAAATAATAAATTAAATAAATTTATTGAAATAGAGGGTATAGAGAACCTTAATAAAATTAAAAAAGAAAATAAAAGAGTTGTTTTTATATCAGGTCATTTCAGTAACTTCGAGTTGATGGCACTTCAAATAGAAAAGGCTGGCATAAATTTGTGTGCAATTTATAGACCGCTAAATAACATATTTCTTAATAAAACAATGGAGAAAATAAGAAAGAATTATATATGCAAAAATCAAATTAAAAAAGGTAGATCAGGCACAAGGCATATTATTGAAAATTTAAAAAAAGGTAACTCAGTTGCTCTAATGATTGATCAAAGGGTAAGAGAAGGTATAAAAATAAATTTCTTTGGTAAGCCAGCTAGTACCACAACCATACCTGCACAGTTAATTAAAAAATATAAATGTGATCTGGTGCCTATATATATTGAGAGAAAAAAAAAATATTACTTTAAAATGTTTGTTGCTGAGCCAATAAAAATTGCTAACAACAAGTCAATAATTGAGATCACAGAACATCTAAATAAGATACTTGAAAAAATGATTTTGAAAAATATAGACCAGTGGATTTGGACGCATGATAGGTGGAAAAAATAATTAGGTTTTATTTAATAAATTTCTTTTCATCGAAGCTTCAACATATGAAAAGTAAGCTTCTTGTTTCTCAACGTTCCAATAAGTTAAGTTTTCAAGTGGTATTTTTTTTTGTGAGATAGCACAAACCACGTGATCCCCATCCTGAATAATTTTAAAATTATTTGCTAGGTATTTTAATTTAGCTAACTTATTTAACATATATAAGATATATATTTACTAAATGAAAATTGCAATTATTGGTAATGGAGGACGAGAGCATACTCTAGTTCATCAATTAAGTAAGTCAAAAAAATTAACAAGAATTTACTCAATACCTGGTAATGCTGGCACTGAGGAAATATCTTCAAACATTGATATAAATTTAGAGTGTTTTCAAGATTTGTATGATTTTATAAACAAAGAACAAATTGAATTAGTAGTAATTGGCCCAGAAAAACCACTAGTTGAAGGTTTAGTGGATTTTCTAGAAACGAAAAAAATTAAAGTATTTGGCCCTAGAAAAAATGTTGCTAAATTGGAAGGATCAAAAATATTTACTAAAGAAATTTGTGAGAAATATAATATACCAACTGCAAAATTTAAAATTTGCCAATCAAAAAAAGAAGCACTTGAATATTTATCATCATCTAATTTCCCATTAGTGGTAAAAGCAGATAACCTTGCAGCTGGTAAAGGGGTTTATATTTGCCAAAAAGTAGATGAGGCTAAAACTGCTATTCATGAAATATTTGATGGGAAATTTGGAAAAACAGAACAGCTTCTAATTGAAGAATTTTTAGAAGGAGACGAGATGAGTTTTTTTATTATTTCTGATGGAATTAGCTATAAAACTTTTAATACAGCTCAAGACCACAAAAGAGTTGGGGAAGGTGACACTGGTAAAAATACAGGAGGAATGGGAGCTTATTCTCCCTCAAGCTTGATTAACGATGATTTGCAGAATAAAATTTTAAACAAAATAATTGATCCAACTTTAAAGGCAATTAGTGAAATGAATGAAAAATACAATGGTTTTTTATATGCTGGCTTAATGATAAAAAATAATGAACCATTTCTAATTGAGTACAATGTAAGAATGGGTGATCCTGAATGTCAAACTATATTACCTTTAATTGACAGTGATTTACTAGAAATAATAGATGCCTGTTGTAATTCTCAGTTAGATAAACAAGAAATAAAATGGAAAAATAAAAAAAGTATGTGTATAGCTTTATGCTCTAAGGGATATCCTGAAAAATATAAAAAAAATGTAGAAATTAAAAATTTAAAAAAATTTAAATCAACCGAAGATAATTTTATTTTTCATGCTGGAACGAAAAGTTCAGAAAATAAAATATTTGCAGTTGGTGGTCGGGTGTTAAATTTTGTAAACATCTCGGATAGTTTTTCATCAAGTAGGAAAAAAATTATCAACCAGATTGAGCTATTGAATTGGGAAGGTGGTTTTTATAGATCAGACATAGGTTACAAAGTGATAGATGAATGAGAGTAATAGGTGGAAAATTTAGAGGAAAATTAATTCATGATCCTATAGATAAAACAACAAGACCATTGAAAAACATCGTGCGCGAGTCAATATTCAATATTTTAGAGCATTCTAAAAATGAAACAATTAAATTTAAAAATGATGTTGTTTTAGATTTATTTTCTGGCTCTGGCTCCTTTGGTATTGAGTGCTTGTCTAGAGGTGCAAAAAAAGTTTATTTTTTTGAGAATTATAAACCTTCTTTGATAATTTTAGGAAAAAATATTAATGATTTAGAACTCAGTAAAAATTCAATTATTAAAGAAATGGACGCATATGAAATCTCAAAAGATAATATTAAAAATGAAATAATTAGTCTAATTTATTTAGATCCACCATTTAAAGATAAAAAGATAAATAAACTATTAAAAAAAATTAAAAATTTAAATATTGCTCAAAAAAGGACACTTATAATAATTCATAGAAATAAGAAATTTAAAGAGGAATTTATAGAAGATTTTAAAATACTTAGAGAAAAAACTTATGGATTATCAAAAATAACATTTGGTAAATTATTATTTTAGAATTTTTTTTGTCTCAGTTTTTATTAATTCAACGGCCGGTTGATTGATTGGATTTACATTTAATAAGTGACTCAACATTAAGGTTTCTAAAATAAAAAAAGTAAAAAGCTCACCCAAAGTTTCTTCATTTCTATTTATGATTTCAAAACTTCTAAAAGGTAATTTTTTCTTAGTGAATACATTTTGCGTAGCTATATTTTGAACATGCAATATCTGATTTAAGTTTTTTTTGTTTAAATATTTTATTTCTTTGACTAGATATTTATTATTAAATTTTAATGAATTTCTCTCTCTAGATATAAAAAAACTGAAGAAATTATTTTTTGGACCATCTAAATAAAGTTGTAATAGACTGTGATTGTCTTTTGGCATCGTGGAAATTATTGGGAAAAAGCCCCTATTCTTTTTTCCCAGACTTTCTGCAGATAGTTGCTGGTACCATTTTAAAAAGTTATTTAATTTTTCATCATAATTCAAAATTACAGAATTTTTTTTTCCCCGAATAATATTTGAATGAATTGACAAAACATTTTGAATTAAAAAATTAATAAAAGATTTTTTTTTTATTAAATAATTAAATCTTTTAAATTTTTTTTCGTTTAATCCCATTAACTCTGCTGGTACCATCCCAACTTCAGATAATGCTGAATATCTACCTCCAATATAATTTTTATGCTCTATAACATTAGATTTAATTTTATTCGCTATTACTCTTAAAATATTATTTTTATTTTCTGTTATTATTAAATTTTTATTTTTTTTTTTGTTTAGTTAAAATTAAATTTAAATTTGACACTGTTTCTAAAGTATTACCTGACTTTGAAATAATTATATTTAAACGTTTTTTTTTTGATTGCAGAATTTTAATATTCTGCAAGTTACTAAAAAAGTAAAATTTCTTTTTTATTTTATGATTCAAAAAATCATATATAGCCTCTGCACCCAAAACAGATCCACCCATGCCTATTAAATTAAACTCATTATATTTTTTGAAATAATGTAAATTTTTTTTTTTGAATGAATAATTATAATTATTTGTTAAAGATTTTAACAAAGGATACTTACTGAATAAATATTTTAAATTTAAAAAATTAGTAAGTCTTATTTTATTAGTCAATTTTTTTTTGTTATTGAAATTTTTATAAATAATATATTTAGTCTCCATTACTGGATTTTCTTTTTCATACTATTTAATAAATCCGACTTACCATCAGAATTTTCATTATTTTTTTTATCTTTGATCTGTAATAGCTCTTTAACATTATCTTTTTTTTCTATATTATTTATTTCTAAATTGTCTCCGGGCGTTGGAAGTTTATTCATATCGGGAGGCATTTGTAATGGATTTTTTTTCTTCACTAAAAATTCATCACTTTGTTCAGATCGCTTTTGTCCTTGTAGGGCGTCTTTTACGCCACCACAATAAGATAGCAAAGGTATAAATAAAATAAGCAAAACAACTTTAAGTTTATTTCTTTTCATTTTTTTTTTTATAAAATATAAATTCACATAAAATAAGGCATATAATACCTATAGTTATAAATATATCAGCAACATTAAAGATAAACCAATGATATCCTGAATAATTTAAATCAATAAAGTCTGGAACAGCTCTATAATATACTCTATCAAACAAATTACCTAAGGATCCTCCTAATATAATCATAAGAAAAAAGGATTTAATTTTCGTTTCAATAAAAGCAAAATACAATATTACAAAATTTATAATTACAATAATTGATGTAAATAGGTTATAGAAAAGTCTATTTTCTGAGGAAAATAATCCAAAACCTATACCTGTATTCCAAACTAAATAAATGTTTAAGTATTGATTTATATAAAAATCGACTTGCCCCTCATTATTCAAAATATTTAGAATATAAATTTTTGAAAATCTATCTATTGCAAAGCAAATAACTAGAAATAAAAAACCAACAAGAAGTTTATTTATTTTTTCATTGCCCATTTAATTGAGATGTCCATGCCTTTCACAAATTGACTCAAAAATTTTCCAACAAACTGGGCATTTTGTTCCCTGAGCTTTTTTTGCGACCACATCAATGCTATTTTTTAAACTTTCTTCTTTAATGACAGAAGCAGACGAAGTTATGCAAATTTCAGAAAAATTTATATGTTTTGCCTTATCATAAAATTCTTTATTTAACTTTATTTCAATCATTGCCTCTAAACTAGAACCAATTGACTTTTCGGCTCTCATGTTCTCAATTGAAATATTTGCCTCATTTCTAATTTTTTTAATAAAATCCCAATTTGTACTAAGTTCCTCATTTTTCCAAGAATTTGGAACTGAAATGAAATTTTCTAGATGGATACTTTGGTTGTCTTCTTCTTTTTTAATCAATTGATAAATTTCTTCAGTTGTAAAAGATAATATCGGCGCAAACCATTTCAAGAGGCACTGTAGAATAATATTTAAAAGTATGATGCAATTCTTTCTTTTATCAGAATTTAATGCTTCACAGTATAAAGTATCTTTCCTTATATCAAAATAAAATGCAGAAAGCTCGACTGTACAAAAATTTAACAACTCTTTGTACAAGTTATGGAAATTATAAACTTTAAAATTATTTTTAAAATTTTTATTTATTGTATAAATTCTATGAAGCATAAATTTTTCTAGAGAATCGAAATTTTCAAATTTAATTTTTTCAAAATCAAGATTTTCATATTGATCTTGAATATTTCCTAAAAGATATCTAAATGTATTTCTAATTTTTCTATAAGACTCTGCATGTTGATCTAAAATTGAATAATCTATTCTAAGATCCTCAGCATAATTTGAT
>MDTG01017581.1_pt1 | contig 12467 bp, 13 predicted proteins | sample 811421 | NCBI WGS metagenome assembly MDTG01 (sample SAMN05326645, study PRJNA326480) | marine metagenome | isolation source: seawater | place: Pacific Ocean: South East | collected 2011 | reverse complement strand
TCTCATAAAGAAATATATTCCAGCTGCAATTACTGCAATTGCTCCTAAGATATAAAGAAGAATATTAACCATACTTAATCCACTTTCTCCTGTCTCCTCAGTAGTTTCCTCTGTAACTGGTTGTGCCTCTTCTTCCTCAGGTTTTGCATCTTGTTCCTGAGTTGGCTCAGCATTAACCTCTTCTTTAGGTTCCTCTTTTTTAGGCTCCGGTTCTGGTTGTGGCTGTGGCTCTGGTTCAGGCTCTTTTGCTGGCTCTGGTTCAGGCTCAGGCTCTGGTTCAGGCTCTGGTTCAGGCTCTGGCTCCTTAACTACTGGAGTTGTTACCTGTGTTTCTGGAACTTTGGCTATTTCCTCTGGATCTTTATCTTTTGGATTAATTACACCAGTGGCTGCAACTATTACACCAATTATAATTACAGTAATTAGATCCATTATTAGGTTTTAAACCTTAATTTATAAAATACACTGTCAAACATGAACGAATTGGGTGCTCTCTGTGAACAAAAAAGCTTAAATAATATGAGATTTTAATAAGATTAAGTTGTTTTTATTCTGGTTTGAAAATCAAACACAGTCCATTATTGCAAAATCTTTTACCCGATTCTTTTGGACCATCATTAAAAACATGCCCGTGATGTGCACCACACTTTGCGCAGTGGTACTCTACTCTTTCCATACCAAAGCTATAATCTAACTTGGTTTTGAAAGCCCCTGGTAAAGCTTCTGAAAAAGAAGGCCAGCCAGTTCCGCTATCAAATTTAGTAGTTGATGCAAAGAGTTTATTTCCACAATTGGCACAATGATAAAAACCTTTTCTTTTTTCCTTTAATAAATCGCTAGTAAAAGGTCTTTCTGTTCCTTCATTAAACATGATTTTTTTTTGTTCCTTAGATAAGTTCGGATTAATGATTTTTTTAGTAGCAGAAAAAATAGCTTTAATCGGAAAAAGTAGCGCTAAAGCTGAAAATCCCAATATTTTAATGATTTTTCTTTTCTTAAATTCCATAAAATTAGTTTAATATAACATCTATATGAAAACAATTTTTTTGTTTTTTTTAACTGTATATATTGCTTATTATCTTTTTAGACCGGTAACAAAAAAAGAAATAGACAAATTTAATGATCCAGATAACTGGTCAAATATGGGGTTTTAAAGCATTTAAATGTTCTAAAATGCCTTCAGACAGAGCTTGTAAATCGTAACCACCTTCAAGAAAAGAAATCACCCTCCCCTTGGAATGTATATTAGCTATATCTACAATATTTTTTGTAATTATGAAAAAATCCTCTGACTCTAGGTTAATATTAGCTAAAGGATCTCTTTTATGAGCGTCAAAACCTGCGGAAATTAAAATTACCTCTGGTCTAAATTTATCTATAGCTTTAAGAATTTTTTGATCAAATTTTGCTATAAATTCTTTGCTTTCAGTGCCGGCTTTTAAAGTTGCATTAAAAATATTTCCAACTCCAGTTTCATTTTCTGCTCCCGTTCCTGGAAAAAGAGGAAATTCGTGAGAAGATCCATATGCAATTGATTTATCATTATAAAAAATTTCTTGGGTCCCATTACCATGATGTACATCAAAATCAATTATTGCAATTTTATTTATTTTAAATTTATTTTGTAAATATCTTGCAGCTACTGCAACATTATTGATAAAGCAAAAACCATTAGCTCTAGTAGTTTCTGCGTGATGTCCTGGTGGTCTAATTGCACAAAACACTCTATCATTTTTTTCCATAAGATCATTAGCAGCGGCTATTCCAGCTCCACACGATCTGAGTATTGCATTTTTACTCTGCGGACAAAGCATAGTGTCAGCATAAGGTTCTTTTTCTACACCTACAATTCCTTTATTAGGAATTTTAGAAAATATTTTTTCTATGTGGTTTTTTGGATGAACTAATGAAATAGTTTTTAAATCAGCTAAAGGTGCTTCTTTTAACTCTATTTTTAAATTTGATGATTTAATTGAACTTAAAATACTCTCTAGTCTTTCCTTCCTTTCAGGATGAGTAGGACCATTAAATTTTTTTAAGCAATCATTATGAGTATAAATGATCATAAATATTTAATTATAGCATTAGCAGCTAATTTTGAAGATGAAGTATCAGTTTTAAAATTATCTAAAATCTTCTGAGTTTTTGATATTTGTTCATTCATCTTTTTGGGATCATCTAAATAATTTGAAACAACTTTAAATATATTTTGTGGATTGCAATTTGATTGAAGTAATTCAGGTATAATTTCTTTCTTCGCAGCAATATTAATAATATTTGCAAATTTTGTTTTTACCATCATCTTTATTATCAAAAAATTTATAAAACCCATTTTGTATAATATTACTGAGGGTATTTTTGCATTACATATTTCAAGAGATATAGTTCCTGATTTTGAAACAGCAAATATTGATTTTTTTAAGATATGATTTTTAATTTTATTATCGCTAATGACTTCACAATTACTTAAATTGTTTTTTTTTATGTAAGATAAAATCAAATCTGAATATTCCTTTGTAGCATGAAAAACGTAAAAAAAATCATTATAATTTTTATTCATGAGCTTAATAAAATTTAAAAGTATTGGTGTTAAAATATCTATTTCAGATTTTCTGCTGCCTGCAAAAATAGAAATTAATGCTTTATTTTTTCCTAAAATTTGATTGATATCAATTGCACTTTCAAGTGTTGAATCAAGTAAGGGGTGGCCAACAAACTCATGGCTCATATTCTCTTTTTCAAAGAAGCTTTTTTCAAAATTAAAAAGCAAAAGAATATGATCAATAAATTTTTTGATTTTTTTAACTCTACTTTCTCTCCAAATCCATACTTGTGGAGCTACATAATGAATAGTCTTAATTTTAGGGTTTTTAATTTTAACTCTTTCAGCTACTCTTAAAGTAAAATCAGGACTGTCAACAGTAAGTAGAATGTCGGGGTTAAAATTTTCTATTGATTGTACCGTTTCATTAATTTTTTTTTTTATCTTAAAAATATTTAAAATTACACTTGTAAAACCTAAATATGTAATTTCTTTAATGTTATAAATAGATTTTACTCCTATTTTTTTTAAATTTTCTCCACCTACCGACAAATATTCTATATTTGGGTTTAATTTTTTTAAATTTTCTACAACTTTTGAGGCAAGTTTATCTCCTGATGATTCACCTGTTAGAATAAATATTTTTTTCACTTATTGAGACTCCATATTGAACCATCATCAGTTAAGAGAAAAATTTTTCCTGTGCTTTTTTGAATTTCTATATCTCTTATCCTTCCAATTGTTCCCTTAAAAATTATTTTTTCTTCAATAAATTTACCGTTTTCAAATTTTATTTTTCTTAAAGATTGATCTCTGAGAGAAGTAATCAAAGCATCACCATTCCATTCTTTAAATTCATTCCCTTTATAAATTACCATAGAACTTGCAGCTATCGACGGAACCCAGTATTTTATAGCTTTAGTAAAACCAGGCTTCCATTTAGGGCCTATACGAGTTCCTGAATAATTAGTTCCACCCCATCCTAAAATTTTCCATCCGTAATTTTCTCCATACTTAACTTCACCAAACCAATCTCCTCCTTTAGCACCATGATTGGTAATGTAAATTTTATCGTCAAAAGGAGATAAAGCCATTCCTTGTGGATTTCTTACTCCTATTTGATAAATCTCCGGTTTCCATTCTTTTTTATTTTTAAACTTTGGGTTATCTTTAGGAATCTTTCCATCCAAATATATTCTAATGATACTTCCAGGATGTTTAGATGGATCCTGGGCAATCATTCCTTTGCCTCTCTCACCAACTGTAACGTAAAGAAGATTGTCTTTAATTACCAATCTTGATCCAAAATGGTAGCCTGAATTTATTGGTGGCTCAGCTCTAAATATATTTTTAAAATTTAAAACATTCTCATTAAATTTTGCTGAAGCGACTGATGTACTCGAATTTCCTTTATTTAAATTTTCAGAATAAGAGACAAAAACTTGTTTATTAAAGTAAAGCACTTCAAGCAGTCCTCCCTGACCATCTTCTAAAATTTGTAAATTATGTTTTATTTTATTAATTTTTTTACTATCAAAATCTACTAATAATAAATTACCTGATTTTTCAGTTACTAAAACTCTATTATCTTTTATAAACGAAAGACTCCATGGACTTTCTAAGCCACTAATAACCTCCTGTAACTTTGGTTCACTTGATAAATTTATTGTCTGAATAAAATTAAGGAAAGTTATTAAAATTATTTTTTTCATTTTACTAAAATAAACATTTTATATTTATTGGCAAATTTAATAGCTTTATTCTTGTCTAAAAAAATATTATCTTTATGTTTAAGAACTATTCCTTTTAGACCAGCAGATTTACATTGTTTAAAAGTGTTTAATCCGATAGTAGGAAGGTCTATTCTTTTGTCTTGTTTAATCTTTGGAAACTTTACTAAAACACCATTTCTTTTATTTTTTTGTTTTTTTATTTTTTTAAGCATATCTTTAGTCCCCTTTAACCTCTCTAAAATAACAGAATTATTTCTCCCCACTGCTGCTTGAGTATAGCTGTAAGATTTCGATTTATTCAGAGACTTAATTGCTTTTTTAATATCTCTAGTATCGTTAATATCAGGTTTAAATTTTGAATAATTTCCTTTTGATAAACTAAGCTCAGGTGTAAAAAACGTCGATTTTACTGTTTTAATTCCCTCTTTTTTAAAAATATTTATTACTTCTTTTAAAATAGCTGCGTCTCCACTTTTTGATTTTTTGATAATTCTAGAAATATAATAAATACCTTTTAAATCTAATTTCATTTTTGAAAATTTGGGTTTATTAACTTTTCCCGCAAATAATACTTTCCTACATTTATTTTGTTTTAATATTGATATAATTTTTCCAAACTGACCGATTGTAACTTTGTATGAATTTTTATCTTTTTTGAAAAAATTATTATGAGTAAGATCAATTATCGTATATTTCTCTTTATTTTTTACTTTTCTATAAATATACTTTGGAAAATCAGTTTCACCAAAAATAAGACCAATCATAATTCTACTTTTGAGGAGTACAGATAGGTCGTTTTTTATCTTTTTCTATAAATTTTATTACTTCAGTAACTAACTCATTATCTTTATACTCTCCATTAATTCTATTTAAGTTTTCATGCATGTTCTTGGAAGAAAAAATTTCTTTATAAGCCTTATCAAGTTCCATAATTTTTTTATTATCATATTTTTTTCTTCTAAGCCCAATTATATTTATTCCTTGTAAAAAATTTCTATTACCTATTGATAAGGCAAATGGTGTCACATCTTTTAAAACTCCTGTCATACCCCCAATCATTGCTAGCCTTCCTATTCTTGTGAATTGCTGTACAGCAGAATTTCCACCAATTACCACATTGTCTTCAATAGTAACATGTCCGCCTAATGGTACATTGTTTGCAATTATTACATTGTTTCCAATTTTACAATCATGCGCTATATGTGATGAAATCATAAACAAACAATTATTGCCTACAATAGTTTTTGAACCACCTCCCTCAGTGCCTGGATTTATTGTAACATATTCTCTTATAAGATTATTTTCTCCAATTAATAAGCTATTTTTTTCGTTATTAAATTTTAAGTCTTGAGGTTGAGTGCCAATACTTGCGAAAGGAAAAATCTTAGTCCCCTTACCAACTTTTGTATGACCTTCAATGTGAACATTAGAGATAAGCTCAACTTCATCTTTTAATTCAACGTTTGGACCCACAAAACAATAAGGACCAATTTTTGCTTTACTAGAAATTTTTGCTTTTTTGTCTACTACACTTGATTTGTGAATCATTCTTTTCTGTCCACTATTGTAGCTGACCATTCTGCATCTGCCATTCGTTTGCCTTCAACCATAGCGGTACCTTTGTATTTCCATACTCTTCCGTGTGATCTAATTGCTTCTATATTTAGATGTAATTCACAATCTGGAATTACTGGATTTCTAAATCTAGCTTTATCTACACCCATTAAGTAAACTAACTTATTGGCGTATTCTTTAGGATCAATTCCATGTGCAGTTAACGCTGCAGCTGCTTGGCCAAAAGCTTCAACAATTAAAACACCTGGCATAACTGGCTGTCCAGGAAAATGACCTTGAACATAAAATCCATTTTTTTTTACATACATAATTGCAGTCGCAGATTTTAAATGAACAATATTTGTTAATTTATCTATTAGTAGCATAGGTTCTCTGTGAGGAAGTAAAGCTTCTATATCTTTTTTTTCTAAATTAGTTTTACTCATTATTTTTATTGTCTTTCAGAAAATTTTTTAGCGGAACGGCAGGATATCCCATAACTGTTTGATTATCTTTAATATCTTTTACAACACCACTACCGCCTCCTATTCTTACATTATTTCCAATATTTAAATGACCGGAAATACCAGCTTGTCCGCCAATAGAAACGTTATCACCAATAATTGAACTACCGGCAAAGCCCACTTGTCCAGCAATCATACAGTTTGAACCAATTTTTACATTATGCGCAACATGGACCTGATTGTCAAAATAGGTATTAACTCCTATAACTGTATCACCAATAGAACCGCGATCAATAGTACAACCAGATCCAATTTCTACATCGTTATGTAATATTACTCTTCCAATATGTGGAAACTTAATATTTTTATTTTTAATAGGAATAAATCCAAATCCTTTCAAACCAATTTTACAATTATCTTGTATCACTACCCTATCTCCTAAAATAGAATTTTTAATAATCACTCCTGAACCAACTACACAATCATTACCAATTCTGACATCATGCTCTATAATGGTATTGGATCCAATAATTGAATTTTTACCAATTTTAACATTTTTACCAACTAAAACATTATTACAAAATTTAACAGATTTATAATTTTTAGTTATTGGTTTTTTTAGAGAAAAATCTGGATAATCGATGTCAGCAAAAGCATATATTTTATTTAATATAACTGCCAATTCATACAAAACATTCTTTACAGTTATTATTTCAACATTTTTGGTCAGGTGTTGTTTTAAACTTTCAGTGGTAATACAAGCGCCAGCTTTAGTTTGATTTGCATATGTAGAATATTTGGATTTATCATAAAAAGTTAGGTCATTTTTTGTTGCTAAGTTGATTGGGGCTACATTATCAACAACAAAATTATTAGTTATTTGATTTTTGGGAAATAGTTTTTTTAATGTTAATTTCTTTTTTTTAAAAAAAAAAATCGATTTCATCGAATGTTAATTAATACTTATGGATTTAATCTTGTCATTCAGTAAGGTCATTATATCATTAGTAATATCTAATTTTTCATCAGCCAAAATTAAGTTTTTCTTATTTAAAACCATTCTAATTTTTTTTTCTTGCATATATTTCTGAATTACTGGATTTAAATTTTTTAATAGCTCGTTTTTTGCTTTTGCCCGTTGTTTAGAAATTTTTGATAATGCACTGCCTCGATTTTTTTGAAGTTCTGAGACTTTTTTTCTAAGATCATCAACCTGTTTTTTATATTCTTCGGCAGATATGAGTTTTTTTTGTTGAATTATTTTCTTTTCTTGATTTTGAAGATCCTTTTGTGTTTTATCTAGCTTCTGTATCGTTTGATTTAGTTTTTTTTTTAACTCATCTTGAGCCTTCTTACCGGCTGTACTTTCATTTAAAATTTTATGAAAATCAATATAATGAGGCGTTTGTGCATTAAGGTTATTTGCAAATAGAATGATTGAAATGATTGTAAATATTATTATTTTCAAATTTTTCATATTAAAAAGTTGTTCCTAAATTAAAATTAAAGCTCTCGGTTTCATCTGTACTTGCTTTAGATATATTTGTCGACAAAATAAAGGTCATAGGTCCTAATGGAGAGAGCCAACTAGCGGCTACACCTGTAGCTGATCTAATTTTTTTGCTATCATCAATTGTGTCATCATAATCTACTCCCCAAACGTTTCCAAAATCTAAAAAGGCTGTCACGTCAGTCTTTGTGCTCTCTGGTAATAAATTAGGTAAATTTGCCTCTAAGTTAAGCGCAGTAGCATAATTTCCTCCAATGTGATCAAGGCCATCTCTTGGACCAATTCTATTTTTTTTGAAACCTCTTAAACGCCTACTACTTAAATTTTTTCTTTTACTTATTCTTACATCGTCATCGTTAAGACCGTTTATTGCTGTAAAATAAAACTTACCTGCACCAACAACATTTTCTGAAAGGGTGCTGTATTTACTATATGTCAAAGTATTTGATATATAACTTTTATCTGCAAAAAATGGTAAAGTTTGTTCAAATCCAAAAATGGACCCTTTGGTAGGCATGAAAGATCTATCTCTTCCATCATAATTAAAACCGTATGAAGCAGCTAACTCTGAAAATTCTCCACTTTGTTTTGTTAAACTATCACTTGCTGTACCATCAGTTCTTAAATCATCGAAAGTTGCTGTAACGCCGAGTGAAGTAAAAATATTCTTATACTGTTCAAATTTTGTGTTTACTCCAGTAGAAACAATAGTATTTTCATATCCTTGGTCCGGCTTATCGTTACTTTGACTAGATACAAAATAATTAATGGAATTTCCAAGAAAATCATAGTTAGGATCACTATAATTTAATATTCCACTTAAAGACTCAGCATCTACATCCACAGAAAAATTCACTCTTTTTCCCTCTCCAAGCCAATTATTTTCACTAACACTTATTGCGAAGCTACCACCATTTGTACCAATACCTGCTCCTGCACTAATTTCCCCTGTTGGTTTTTCTGTAACATTAATATTAATTATTTTTAGATTTTCAGATGAACCATCGACTACTTCGTAACGTACATTATTAAAAATATTTCTTGATTTTATTTCTGAAATAGATTTTTCGAGACTTAGTTTTGTAAATGGATCACCTTCATCTATAATAAGTTCTCCTCTGATAACAGACTCACTTGTAATGTTATTCCCAGATATGTTTATTCTTTCAACAAGTATTTTTTCACCCTCAAAAATATTAAATTTAATTGAGATCGAGTCATTCTCGATTATTTCTTCCACGTTATGCTCTACAAACTGTAAACTATTTTTTTCAATTATTATATCAATTTCCTCTAAGAGATCTTTAACTTTAAATGGGGAATAATATTCTCCAACGTATTCTTTATATTTTTTATTTAACGATAAAAATAGTTGCTTATCAAAAATTTTATCTACATTAGTAAAAATTTTATTTATTCTATATCTTTTTCCTGCATTAATAGAATATATTAAATCTATATTTTTATTTTCATTTAATTCTGCAGAGTTTGATGTAATTTCAACATCATAATATCCTAAGGATTTGTAATAACTTTGTAATAACCTTATATCTAAATTTGTTAAATTTTCGCTAAATCTAGTGTTTCTAGAAATAATTTTATAGAATCTGTCTCTTTCGCTTGCAATTACATTTCTAAGGCGATTATCTCTTACTTTCTTATCACCAATGAAGCTTATGGAAGAAATTTTTGTAACGTCACCTTTATTTATTTCAACTAAAATATCAACATTTGTAGAGTCTATTTCCTTTATTTTAATATCTATAATTGCAAAATTATAACCTATTGAAGAGTATAGTTGTTTTATTAAGTCAACATCTTTAGAGATAGAGGATTTTATGAAAGATCTTTTTTCTTTGGTAAAAATTTGTTTTTTAATTTGTTCTTTCACTTTCGTGCTTGGCTCACCAGTGATAACTAATTGATTTACCAATGGGTATTCTTTAACTAATATATTTAAAACTCCATTTTTTTCATTAATTTTAATATCCTCAAAAAAATCAGTTGAATATAAATTGTTTAAAATTTCATTTATTATATTTTGGTCAACGTTTTCATTTAGTTTAATACCTCCATAAACTTTAATGGTTTCGTCACTAACTCTTTTGTTTCCTTCAACTCTAATCTCATTAATTATTGCAGCATTAATATGCGAAAAAAAGAAATAAATTATACTTAATAAAGAAAAGTATTTGAGTAAATTTTTCATAGTTTGCTTCTAATTACAGACTTTGCCCAATTATCAATTTTTAAGATTTGTTTTATATTTTTAGGATTTTTTATAGCATATTTTTTGAAATTTCTATCCTTCAATATATCAAAGATGTGTTTGTATATGTTCAAATAAGGCAGTTTTCTTTTTAAAAACTCACTTACTAGGACTTCATTAGCAGCATTAATGATTATTGGCGTAGAGGGAAGCCTGTTTAATCTGCTTTTTAATTTTATTATAGGAAATTTTTTTTTATCTACTTTTTTAAAGTATAAATTTTCTAAGAAATTTTTCTTTATCTTGTGTTGTTTTAAAAAATATTTAATATCTAAATCTCCATCAAAAATAGCATTGGCCAAAGGTATAATCATTGAAGTCTCGTGATAAAGAAATTTTGCTAAGCCATTTTTCAAATAAATTATCGCATGAACTAGCGAGTTAGGGTGAATTAAAATATCTATTTTTGACTCAGGAATCGAAAACAATTTTTGAGCTTCTATCAATTCAAAAATTTTGTTCATCAGTGTTGCAGAGTCAACGGTGATTTTTTTACCCATTTTCCATTTTGGGTGTTTTAAAGCATCAGTAGGAGAAATTTTTTTTAATTGACTCAACCTATGATTAAGGAATGGTCCCCCTGATGCCGTTATATAAATCTTATCGATATCTTCCATTTTATGATTTTCTAATAATTTCATTAATGAATAATGTTCGGAATCTACAGGCACTATTTCTGTAGAAAATTTTTTTGAATAGTTTTTAATTAAACTCCATCCACAAATTATTGACTCTTTATTAGCTATTAGAATTTTTTTACTTTTTTTTATAAAAAAAATTGTTGGTTCTAAACCTGCTATTCCTGGTATAGCTGAAATAGTTATATCATTTTTTTTCAAATTTATTCTTTTATTCAAATTATTAATAATTTTTATATTTTTATTTTTAAATTTTTTTTGTACTTTTTTGTATATTTTTAAATCAAATACTAAAAAATATTTTGGTTTATATTTTTTTATTTGTTTACAAATAACTTTAAAATTATTGTTTGCACTCAACAAATTTACTTTAAAAAAATTTTTTTTTTTATCAATAATTCTTAAAGTTGAAATACCTATAGAGCCTGTAGAACCAAGAATAGAAATAGTTTTTTTCATCTAATGAAATAAAGTTAATGTGATGAAGCCTGATGGTATTCCTAATAAGATACCGTCAACTCTATCTATAATTCCACCATGTCCGGGCAAAATATTTCCGGTATCTTTAATTTTTGCTTTTCTTTTCAAAAAAGAAAAAAATAAATCACCCATCTGACATCCTATCGAGGTGAAAATACTTATTGTCAATGTTCCTAATCCAAAAATTCCAAATAATTTATAGAAAATTATATTTATTATAATAATAGTAAAAAGTAATGAACCAAATGCGCCGGAAATAGTTTTTTTAGGACTTAATTTTGTTAACTTAGGGCCTTTAAAAATTTTACCTATAATCAATCCTCCAATATCTGAAGCTATACATCCAAACAATAGAATGAAAGTAATTATCTTTAATTCAGGTATATTTGAAAAAAAGAAAAATAATAAACAAAAGCAAAATATAAAAATTGTAAATAATAAATTATTTAAAGTCTTTAAAAGATTATTCTTTGAAATTTTTGCGGAGATGTTGAAGAATTCTAAGATAGAAAATACTCCAAATACAATAAGCACATATAATAAAAATATATTAAATTTAATAATTAAGAATGTTATTAATAAAAGAAACAGAGTAGTGCTTAATCTTTTTTTAATATCTGTAGTAATCATATTGCTCCAAAATTTCTTTTTGTTTTTTTATATTTTTTTATAATCTTTAATAAATCATTAAGACTAAAGTCAGGCCATAATTTATCAATAAAAAAAAGCTCTGCATATGCTAGTTGCCATAACATAAAATTACTTAGCCTTTGATGTCCGCCAGTTCTAATAAGTATATCTGGGTCTGGAATTCCTTTAAGGTATAAATTGCTCTCTATTGAAGATAGAGAAATTTTTTTTTTTATTTTCTTAAAAGCATTGAGAATTTCATTTTTTGACCCGTAATTAATTGCTAGATTTACTGTAATTTTCTTATTTTTCTTGGTCAACGAAATGCTTTTCTTAAGAGTGTCCCTTATGTTTTTTGGAAGTTTATTTAATTCACCTAAAATATTTAATTTGATACCTTTTTGTACAACATTGTCTATTTCTAAAGAAAAATACTTATATATCAATTTGAATAAATAATTGACCTCTGATTTAGGTCTTTTCCAATTTTCAGATGAAAATACAAAAAAAGTTATTATTGGAATTTTAAGTTCAATTGAATTATTAACTACTTTTTTAACGGTTTCTAAACCTTTGAGATGACCGTAGTTTCTACCTTTATTTTTTTTTTCACCCCAACGACCATTGCCATCCATAATAAAGGCAAT
>MDTG01348653.1_pt1 | contig 12468 bp, 14 predicted proteins | sample 811421 | NCBI WGS metagenome assembly MDTG01 (sample SAMN05326645, study PRJNA326480) | marine metagenome | isolation source: seawater | place: Pacific Ocean: South East | collected 2011 | reverse complement strand
TTACTCTTTTTTGCTAATTCATTAATTTGGCCAGGATTTGGTTTTCCTATTAAATTTTTGTAAGGGCACAAAACTACGTCAACCTTAATGTTATATTTTTTGAGTATTCTCAAAGTTCTACCTCTCTCCTTAGATGTTAGTATACCTACAATTTTATTTTTAGACCTAAGTTTAGATAAGGTTTTTTTTACACCTTTGTGCAATTTAATATATTTAATGTTTTTTAAAGAATATTTATTATATTCCTTTTCAAATGATTGATGAAGATTTTTATGTATCTTAAGCTTCATCAAAATTTTTATAAAAGGTAAGCCAATTGAAGAAAAGTAATTTTTAAAGGAAGCTTTGCACTTATATTTTTTTGTTAATTCATTCCAAGAAAGGTTCATGTTTTTTTTTGAGTCAATTAAAACTCCATCTAAATCAAAAAGAAATAATTTTTTTTGATTCACTTATATTTCTTTCTGATAGGGTTTTTTGGCATTTCGTTAATTGCTTTTAATAAATCATCATTAACGTCTACAGAAAAACTAGTGCTCTTTGATACAAAAGTCCCGATTGATTGATTGTTTTCAATGGATCTCAAAAGTTCTATACCCTCAATTTTTTCCAACTCACCTACTTTAAACTTTGCAAATTTAGCCAAAGAACTTTGCTTAAATGAAACAATAGATAAATCCTTAAAATATTTGATCTTTTTATTTTTAAAGTTGTATGGAACTGAAGCCCTAGAAAAATAAATTACTCTTCCCTCTTTATTAAACAAAACTTTGACCAAACTATTTCTTTTGGGTGTTTTGGTAATTATCGAAGGCACTACGATATCAAAATTTTTATTTTTCAAATGAAAATCTATTACTTTATCGATATCTCGCGGATCAACTAAAGGTTCATCGCCTTGTATATCAACAACTAATTTTGCTTTAAATTTTTTAGATACTTCTGCAATTCTTTCGGTTCCATTTTTATGTTTTGTTGAAGTTATAATTGCATTCCCTCCATGCTTTTTTACCTCGTCAAAAATTTTTTTATGATCAGTGCAAACAATTACTTTATCTAATTTTTTTGATAACATAGCCCTTTTTAGGGTGTGAATAATAATAGGAAGTCCATCAATTTTTAAAAGTGGTTTTTCCTTTAATCTTGATGAATTGAGTCTTGATGGAATTAATCCTAAAATCATATTAGCTAACTATATTTTTATCAAAATAAAGTAAATAAAAAAATTTTTATTAATATGGTGGGCGTGATAAGAATTGAACTTATGACCTCTACGATGTCAACGTAGCGTTCTACCACTGAACTACACGCCCAATTTTTAAATTTAAAGTTAATATTTTTATTTTTCATATTTGATTAAATTAAATAAATTTATAATTATAATAATGTCCTTTTTAAGTTTATTAAGAATCTTGGCGTACAAAGCTTTGCAAGTATAAATATTATTGAAAAAAAAATGGAAAATTTCTCTTTTAAAGAAGTATTGAAATTATTTAGATTGGAAAAAAGAATTTTAATCAATTCAATGGATATAAGTCTGGAAGATGAATATCTTTGAGTTTCTGATTGTTTATGTGGCACACGTATTTTTACTAATTTTTTTCTAATAGTTTTAATTTTAGCTATTTTTAATACTTTCAAATAAAACGCATAATCCTGCGCATATTTATATTCCGTTGGATACTTTCCTATTTTTTTTAATAAATCAGTTCTATACATAACTGTAGAATGAGCAATAAAATTTTTTTTTATAAGTTCTCGTGGTTTATCATTTAGGTTTTTTTTAAAATCAAATTTTACTTTTGGAAACTGTAAAATTTTAGATTTTTCATCTATATACTCAAAATCTGAAAAAACTAATGCTAGATTTTTATCTAACTTAAATTCTTTTAATTGAGTGCCTAATCTATTATTATTAGAAATATCGTCAGAGTCTAAAATTGCAACATATTTGGATTTACAAAATTTAAGGCCAAAATTTAAACAATTAGTTCTTCCAATATTTTTTTTTAGAAATTTTTTTTTAATTCTTTTATCTTTTATTTTCTTTAATATTTTTGCAGAGTTATCTTTTGAACCGTTATCAATTGCCACTAATTCCCAGTTTCTATGATGTTGTTGAATAATACTTTTTATTGAAGAAGCTACAAAATTTTCATGATTGAATATTGTCATCAATATAGAAATTTTTTCATTTTTCATAAAAATTTTAAATTAAGATTAGTTTTTTATTTTTATGCCTCTAATGATTTCCGATTTACTTGTCTCATTTTTAATATGAATGTTATTCAATACATTTACCACCAAAGATATCTTTGCTTTAGATTTGAATGAATACCAAATTCCAGGTGGTACAAAAAGGGAAAGATTTTTTTTTCTTCCTAAAAATATTTTTTTAGGTTTTTTTTTTTTATTATTTGGATCAATTATATTGAACTCAACTTCTCCGTAAGGAACAGTCAAAATACTATAAAATTTTCGGTGTAGATTCCATCCTTTTGTCTTATTCTTTTTTATTTCAGAAAAATATATTTCTCCAAAACCTTTAAAACCTTTTGTCTTCTTATCTATAAATTTTAAAATGTCTCCTTTTTTGTTTGATATGATTTTATTTTTTTTAATCTTAATTGATTTTGCTGTCATACATATATTTTATAATTTGATCTTTCGTAACTTGTTGAGGAGATTTTTTTTCTTTGATAACTTGATAGTACCACTCTGTTGTAATTTTCACACTTTCTTTAATATTATAAGTTGGACGCCAATTTAATTCTTTTTTAGCTTTACTTATATTAAGTTGTAAATTTTCTTGTTCATAAAAACTTTTTTTCTTTGCTACTAATTTTCCTTTTCCCCAGAAGCTAATGATGTATTCAACGATTCTTTTTACTGTTGTTAAAGATTTTGGGTTAGTTCCAAAATTCCATGCACCAGAATATTTAAAAGGATTGGAATATTGTTTCTTTGCTAAAATTAAATAACCCTTCAAAGGTTCTAGAACATGTTGCCACGGTCTGTTAAAATTTGGATTTCTTAATTTAATTATCTTATCATTTAAAATTGATCTAATGCAATCTGGTATCAATCTTTTATCTGACCAGTCCCCTCCACCTATAACATTTCCCGCTCTTCCAGTAGAGACGCCTATTTGTCTTTTTTTAGTTAAAAAACTCTTTCTATAAGCTCTTGTCATAATTTCTGTAGCAGCTTTAGACGCGCTGTAAGGGTCTATGCCCCCCAGAATATCTGACTCCTTAAACCCAACTTTACTGTTATTGCTTTCGTAACATTTATCAGAAGTAACTACTACGAGAGATTTAACTGATTTCAAATTAAATGATGTGTCAACTATATTTAATGAACCTCTGAAATTAACATCAAAGGTAAGATAAGGTTTTTTGTATGACTCAAAAATTAATGGTTGCGCGGCCAAGTGAAATATAATTGAAGGTTTGATTTTAGAAATATATTTTTTTATAGATTTCAAATCTCTAACATCCATAATTTTCAAATTAATTTTTTTTTGCAAATTTAATTTATAGAACAAATTTCTATTTTGATTTGGATTAAAGCCAATTCCATAAACCTTTGCTCCGAGTATATTAAGCCAAGAACACAACCATGCTCCCTTGAAACCAGTTGCGCCTGTTACTAAAATTTTTTTATTTTTGTAAAAATTTTTCATTTATTTAAATTTCCATGGTATTTTTCCGCTTTTAATAATGTTATTTAAATATTTTTTATCTCTTAATGTGTCCATACACTGCCAGAATTTGTAATGTTTGAAAGCTTTTAACTCTTTTTTTTTAACAAGCTTCTCCATGGGCTCCTTTTCTAGCATTGTTTGATCGTTTTTTATAAAATCAAAAATTTTATTTTTAAAAACAAAAAAACCAGCATTTATCCAGCCTTTGCTAGCATGAGGTTTTTCTTTAAAAGATTTTACAGTAAATCTATTCAGGCTTAATTCACCAAATCTTACCGGTGGACGGGAAGCAGTTAATGTTGCAATTTTTCCATGACTCATGTGGAACTTTAAAAGTTTTTTTATGTTTATATCCGCAACTCCATCACCGTAAGTAAGCATGAATATTTTTTCTTTTTTTAAAATATCTTTAAGTCTTAGCAATCTACCGCCTGTCTTTGTGTCTTTACCTGTATAGATTAATCTAATTCTTTTTTTATCATTTTTTTTGGAAAAATAATTTTTAATATAATTACTTTTATAACCTAAGGCTAAAATAAAATTATTAAATCCATAAAATTCGTAAATATCCATTATGTGTTTAAGAATTGGTTTGTTTCCCAATAAAACCATCGGTTTAGGTTTAATTTTGGTTTCCTCAGAAATTCTTGTTCCATATCCTCCGCATAAAATCACAACTGGTATATTATTAATCATTTGTTTTAATAAAAATTTTGAAATTCTTGTTCATTTTTTTCTTTATTAATTTTTTCCAAGTTCTTATCAGCCCAAAGTTTTAATCTTTCAGCTGTAAGAACATTTTCAGGTATTTCTAAACCTCCTATCTCAAGTGCGTAAACAATCCATTCAATACAGTTCATATCTTCAGTTGATTTAGAACGCTTATCTCTAAATTCAAGAATAAAATTAGCACTCTCAGCTCGCTTGTACCAACCTTTTGAGGATTTCTCTTTTTTTATAATCTTGTCTGTTAAAAGTGCAGGCTCTTTACAAAAATCAACGACTTGTTTTTTTTTGTCTAAACTAATTTTAAAAAAATCACATTTACAGCCTCCGAAATTGTAATCACTAATATTTGATGTAATTTTAGATCCAAGTAATGATAAGTCAATTATGCCTTCATCATTTATCAATAGAGCAGCATGATAAGGCTCACCTTCTTTTTTAAGAATTATCAATTGATCAAATGATTGGTTATTCAAATTGCTCTTTCTATTTTTAAGCATATATTCTTTTACATCAGTTTCTTTTACTATTTGTTTAGATTTAAATACGCTTTTGTCTATCTTGCGTTCATGTATTAACAATTCAGCTTTTTTTGTAAAAATAGTTTTATCAATATTTTTTGTACTTTTTTTAATATCTTTTTTATTTTCATTTAAAATTGCTACTACCTCGCCCACTTTTACTTTATCATTTATATCAACCAACTTTTCAAGAAATCCTGCGTTTTCAGAATAAATTTCTTCAACTACTTTTGAAGTTTCAATAGATAAGACATGATCACCTTTATTTACAAACACGTTGTTATCTATTTTCCATTCTGAAATAAAAACGTATTCATCGTTAGTATTTGACTGGGGGATAATAATTTTATTCATTTAGTTTTTTTTTAATCTGATGAATTATTTTTTCTGTACTTACTAGAACGTTTTTCTCTTTTGTCATTGATGATGGTATAACTTGATTTAAAGAAGAAATCCTTAAAAAATTTCTATCTTTAAATTCATTTTTTTCGCTTAATATAGAAATTACTTCTGATCCAAATCCATAGTGTTTGCTTGACTCCTCTAGAGTAAAAATAGTGCCATTAGCAGATATGTATTGTTGAATATTTAAATTATCTAATTCATTTAGTTTTGAGAGTATCACAACTCTCAAGGAAATCTCTTCATCTATAAATAATTGATATGCTGATCTTAGAGCTAATTCAGAAGCAGCTCCGTAACAGAAAATTGTACAATCATCGCTTTTAAAATTAGTTAATGAAAAAGAGACTATCAAATCTTTTTCAGACTCATTTTTGGTGAAATTTGATAAATACGATTTACTCTCTTTTAATTCTGAAATTAAAAAATTATATTGTAATTTGTTTTCAATTACTAATGATGGAGAATAACTTTCAAATGCCTTTTTATAAATTTTATTAATTGAAAAAAATGGATTTAAAGCAAAAGTATTTAGACCTGATATTCCTAAGAAATGTTTTTCAATACTTTGCGAATGGGTGGGTCCATATCCTCTTCCTCCTCCCATGGGTGTCCTTATAATAAGTGGTAAACTCACCTCCTGGTTATACATCGCATGAAATTTTGATAAATTGTTTAAAATTTGATCAAAGGCTAAGCTTAAAAAATCACCAAACATTATTTCAACGATCGGCCTGTAACCTTTAATCGCTAAACCACCGCACATACCAACAATACTAGCCTCGCTAATTGGAGTTGAAATAATTTGGTTAGGGAAATAGTTTTTAATATTTTTAGTTATCTTAAATGCGCCTCCATATGGATCTACTATATCTTCACCCAAAAAGATAATTTTTTTATCATTTTTAGCTAGTTTTAAAAAATAATGATTAATTAACTCACCAAATCTTCTTCCTCTGAAATCAGTTAAGTAATCAAAATTTGGATAATTCTTTATTATAATTTTTTTATTTTTATTTGGAGCAACATTTTTTTCTTTTAAACAATTTTCAAAAATTGACTCGATTAATTTTTTAGATTTTTTTTGAATATTTTTTAAATCTTTCTTTTTTAATTTTAATCCTAATTTCATTAAAGGATCTTTTCTTTTAAGATTATTTATTTCACTTTTACTTCTAGTATCATCACCTTTACTGTGCGGCCCCAACCTTGTTGATTTCAAAATTAAAATATTTGGTTTATTTTTTCTAACTTTTTTAATAACTTTGCTTGTTTTAAAATAAATTTCTTCTGGATTTAAATACTTTAAAAATTGTACATCTATTTTAAAACTTTTACATTTATCAAATATATTGCCTGAAATAGTTTCTTTTGTGTTTGTAGTTTGAGCAATATCATTTTCCTCAACCACTAAAAGTATTGGTAGTTTGTACAATGAAATCATGTTTAAGCATTCATATAAGACTCCTTCTCCAAAAGCACCATCACCTAAAAAAATACAAACAATTTTATTTTTTTTATCCAATTTAATCCCCTTAGCTAAACCGACAGCCATGGGTAAATTACCACCTAAAATACCATTTGAATAAAATATATTTTTATAAAATAGATGTTGGCTTCCGCCAACGCCACCACATACTCCATTTTCTTTACCTAATATTTCATTAAGTAGTCCTTCAAAATTTTTTGTATGAGATAAAAAATGTCCATGACATCTGTGGTTACTCAAAACTATATCATCTTTATTTAAAGCTGAACAAACACCTACAGCATTGTTTTCTTGACCAATGCAAGTGTGTGTTGTTCCTTTTATAAGACCTTTAGCAAATAGACCTAATAGACCCTCCTCAAAATTTCTTATATTTAAACAGTCTAGATAAAACTTATTTTTCATCGATTTTCTCCAATAACTTTTTATATGAATTAAAAACTTTTATATTTTTTTCATTTATTTCTATGTCAATTTTAAATTTTTTTTTCAAAATATGCGAGATTGTGACTATATCTAATGAGTCAATAAATCCATCAAAAATTAAATTTAGTTTAGATAGATTTTTTAAATTTTTCTTATCAATTTTTTTTTTTAAAAAACTATCCAAAACCTTCTTAGGTGTCATTTTTTTCCTTTATAAAAATTTGATTATCTTTTTTAAAATTTTTCATCATAAAATCATACCCCTCCTTAAAGTCGATATGTGTGATATTTGTAAAATTTTTATCACTGCCTATTTTTTTATAAAAAACTTTTTTTTCAATTAATTTTGAAATCTTTTTTGCATCAAATTCTATTTTCTTTCCATTAAATTTTTTCTTTTGCACATATGCTGAAAAATTTCTACCTATATATTCTTTTTTTCTAAATACTTTAGTTCTAAAAGTTTTGTTGAATCTATATTTGGCTTTTGAATTAAATTCTACAAAATGTATTGAAGTGTTACCTAAACTAAAGGGCCTACCAAAATGTAATAGAGAAGTTTTGTTTTTTAGTAAAATATCCCAGACTGATCCTTTTCCATAAGCAGATTTTGAAATTTTTTCAAACTCTCTCCAGTTTTTTCCTATTACACAAAATGAGAATATTGGATGATAGGTTCTGAATGAATTTTTATGATTAAGACACCACTTTGTAAAATAGCTTAAATTAGATTTTGTTTTTTCTACAATGAACTTCCCCTGAGAAGTATATGAGTAAGCTGGAACTAAAATTGTTAATTTTTTTTTTAAAAGCTCATCAATTATAAGTTTACAAATCTTTTCAACTTTCAAAATATTGTATTCGTTCAAAAAACCTCTTAAATCAGATGTAATATAAATAAATTTATAATTTTCTAGCTGCTGATCAATAAATTTTTTAAAACTATCTTTTAAAAAAACTATATTTTTATTATCTTTTTTAATTCTTTTGGCCATAAATTTGTATTTATTCCGAATTGGCTATAAAGAGCTAGCACTAGTCGTTCAAACCCTATACCAATACAAGCAGAGAAAATTGTTTTTCCTTTATTCTTTATATTGAAAGCTTTTCCAAATGTATTGTAATGATAGTTTATAGATCCAACTGCAATTTTTTTTTTTAAAAAAGGTATATAAACAAGAATTTCATATTTAAGATCTAATGCATCTTGAAAAACTTTTTTTTCTTTATTAATTGAAAAAAATGGATCATTTGCTTTCTCAATTGTGCAATTTAATCCAGTGGATAATAAAAATTTTTTTAGATATTCTGTAATTTTATTTTTTTGTTTAATTACAAATTCTTTTTCTCCAACAAACATGATATCTCTAACTGAAAAACTTAGTAACCTGTCTAAATTATCAACATTTGATTTTTCATCTCTAAATACTTTATTATATGTCGTGTAAATAGTGTTCTTAAAATTTTTCATATTTTTTAAAGCATAGTAACAATTATCACAAACAGCGGGTTGTAATCCAACTACACTGTCTCTGAAATTTTTTTTAAGATCTATTTTTTTAAAATTTTGTTTTCCGAATCTTTTAGTAAAATTATTAATATTTTTATAATTTTTTTTTAATCCGCTTACCATTAAAACTTGCTGTGGAAAATCTGAAAAGTAATTTATTTTATTATAAAGATCTATTGGCCATAAAATTGGATTTTCTTGATCAATCGCATGAAACTTTTTTATTGCTAGATTATAAAAATAATTATTAAGAGCTCTAAATACTTTTAAAAACTCTCCTTGAAACTGAAATAACCCATCAGAAATTTTTACAACTTCTCTGTTTTTCTTTAAAAATTTTAAAGGATTTTTTTTATATCTTATTTTTTTTTTACTTATAAAGATGTTTTTTTTATTGATTTTAGTCATATCAAATTCTCTTTTATTAAAATATTTTTGTAAATTTTATTTTCATAGTCATGAATAACAAAATGTTTTGACCATTCTTTTACTATCGGTTTCCAGTCAGAAAATTCTATTTTATATAAATAATTTAATAATTCAGTCATCTTTTCTTTATCCGGTTTATTTATCCAAAATTTTCCTTTATTATTTGATGAGGTTGGAAAAGCTAAATTCGTGTCGTTTGAAAAAAATTGAAAAAAATAATTTCTTATATCAATAAATGCTACCTTAAAAAAACGTGCAAAACACTCATCTAATAAAGTAGAACTCATTCCTACAATAATTGCATCATTAGATATTACATTATAATTTCCGTTCTCAGTTGTTTTTTTTAAAAAATCAAAAGGAATTTTAAACTGTTTATAAAACTCAATCTCCTTTTCATAGTTTTCTATCCTTCCAATTATTTCCAATTTTAAATTATTTTTTTGACAAAATTGATTAATTGTTTCTAGTGTAAATTTAGTAGGTAAAATTTCCCATTTGTAATAGTCTACATTCTTTGGGACGCTTTCTTTTGTGTGATATTCTGAGATATATTGTATCTTTTTAATTTTTATACTGTTGTCATTTTTTTTAAATAAATTATTTAAAAGTGATCCGCCAACAATAAACTCTGTTTTAAGATATTTTTTCATAAATCTTGCAAAATTTTCATTAAAAACAAAATAGTAGTCTGAAACTAATTTATTTTTTTCTACTCTGTTTCTGAAAGGTTCTATTTCTTGACCTTGCCTTCGACCATTTTGAATAATAATGAATTTACAATCAGATATATTTTTCATTAAGTCGCATATGTGCAAAGATGTATCAATAAATGTGAAGGCATATTTTGGAGAAACAAATTTAATAAATGTTATTTTGTATGCATTTTTTCCGTGACGAAAAAAATTAAAAAAAGATAAAAGTACAATAGGCAAATATATTTTCTCTTCTCTTAAATGTAAAATCGTAAAGTCAAGATCTTTTAGAATCGAATTTTTTATTTTATTAGAACCTACTTCATCAATTATAATAACATTATTTTTTTTTGGGAATCTAAATGATTTTCTTGAAAAAAAAATAATACGAAATAATTTTTTTAAATATTTTATCACTTATTTTTTTAAATTATTTTCTACTTGTTCAAAAATGTAGTGGCCTAAAAAAATGTGAGCTTCTTGTATTCTTGCAGTAGTTTTACTTGGGACTATAATTTTTAAATCAGTATATTTTTTTGCAAAACCACCTCCAGATCCTAGGAGACCTAAAGATTTTATCCTTTTTTTCTTAGCCATTTTTAAAACTTCGATAATATTCTTTGAATTTCCAGATGTAGAAATTATAATCAAAAGATCATTTTTTTTACCTAGTGCTTCCAGATTTCTTGAAAAAATTTTATCAAATCCGAGATCGTTACCGCAAGCTGTCAATGTTGAAGTATCCATCGCTAAACTTAATATCGGATAGGGCTTTCTATTACTTTCAGGCTTTAATCTAATTAAAAACTCTGCTGTTAAATGTTGCGCATCAGCTGCGGATCCACCATTACCGCATATTAAAATTTTACCCTTTTTTTTTAAAGTTTTTGTAATTAGTTGAATTGCTTTTATAACTTCACTTTCAACCCTAATTAGTTTTTTTTTTAATTCTATGTTTTCTTCAAGTGTTATTTTAAATGACATTTTATTTTAGGGGTAGATGAGCTCTTAATTTTTCAGCAATTTTAATTTCGTCTTTTAAAATTTTGCCAAACATATTTTTTCCTTTGGCTGCTAAAATTTTTTTAATAACGGATATTAATTCTTTTTGTCCTCTTGGTTCTAATGATGCAGATTGATCTGAGCCATACATTGATCTATCTAATGTCACATGTCTTTCTAAAGAAGAAATTGAATAAGTAGCAGCCGCATACGATACTGCAAGCCCACTTTCGTGTCCGCTATATCCTACATCACAATTAAATTTATTCCTTAAAAAATTAATTGTCTCTAAATTCGCATCTTCTGTTTTCATTGGATAAGTAGACACACAATGCATTAATTCAAATGGGCAAGAATTCTTTTTAAAAATTTGTACTGCTGTCTCGATGTGATTCTGATCTGACATTCCAGTTGAGATAAATGTGTATTTTTTTCTTTTCGCTACCTCTTGCAAGAAAATTTTATCTACAATCATTGCGGATGCAATTTTTTGATACTTGAGTTTAAATTGATCCAAAAAATCCAAGCTATTTAAATCCCAAGCTGAAGCAAACCAGTCTATCTCTTTTTTCTTACAATATTTATCTATTTCCTCAAACTGCTTCTTACCAAATTCAAGGCCTTCTTTTTGTTGACGGGTAGTTGTTCCCCAAGGACTTTCTCTAGGGGTGTCTAATTGGTTTTTTGAATAAACTAAATTAATATCCCTTTTTTGAAATTTAACTGAGTCAAAACCAGCGTCTTTCGCACTATCAATTAATTTTTTTGTGATTTCTAAATCACCATTATGATTAATTCCAATCTCAGCAATAAAATAAATTTTTTTCATAATTATTTTTGAAAATAATAAGTTGGTCTTGAATTTTTAATAAATTTTATCTTTTTTCCTTTCTTTTTTAAAAATTCCAAGGTTGCTTTAGTCGCGCCTGGGTGTGTTTTAAAATCATCAATAAGTATGATACCTCCTTTGGATAGTTTACTATAAAAATTTTCTAAGCAAAAAAGTGTTGGTAAGTAAACATCGAGATCAAGATGTAAAAAAGAAATTTTGTTTTTATCTTTTTTTTTAAAAGTTTTTTCTAATGTTTCAAAAATATCTCCTTTAATAAGTTTATAATTTTTAATCTTTTTAGATTTCAAAATAGAATTTATTTGATTTTTTGAAAACCCTTTTCCTGTGTTTTTATCATGTATTTCTGCAAATTGTTTTTCTTTGGTAAGAATTTTGTTTTTTGTTTTTTTATAACTCACTGGAAAAGACCCATAAGCATCAAAAGCGTAAACTTTTTTTTTTAATTTTAAAAAATCTCTAAAAATTAAAAATCTAATCAAAGAATTACCTTTTAAAACACCACATTCAATAATATCTCCTTTTACTTTTTTACTTTTTTTTAAAAGTTCATAGTGATTTAAAAATTTCATAAATCTGCTTTTATCTACAAATTGATGAAATTTATTTTCTATTTCCCAATTATTTTTAAGTTTATTCAATCTTTGTATTATTTTCTTTTTCACCATGCGGTTCTTCCTCCATCTACAACTAATACTGATCCATTCATATA
>MDTG01336066.1_pt1 | contig 12468 bp, 12 predicted proteins | sample 811421 | NCBI WGS metagenome assembly MDTG01 (sample SAMN05326645, study PRJNA326480) | marine metagenome | isolation source: seawater | place: Pacific Ocean: South East | collected 2011 | reverse complement strand
TACAAAACTTATGTGTTCTGTAAATGTTGATGGATCTGCTGCTGCAGTCCTTGTTTCAGAAAAGAAAGCAAAAGAATTAGGAATGGGACGCGCTGTAAGAGTTAAAGCTTCTGCACTCGCAAGTGATCCATATACTGATAGAGATTTAGTCATGCCTGATGTAAATGCCTGTACAAGATTAGCCGCTAAACAAGCGTATGAAATGGCAGGCGTAGGTCCGGAGGATATTAACCTAGTAGAACTTCATGATTGTTTTGCAACTGCTGAGATGCTTCATTACGAAAACTTAGGACTTTGTAAAGACGGAGAAGCAGGAAAAATGATTGATGAAGGTCACGTAGAGCTTGGCGGAAAGGTTCCTGTTAATGTCTCAGGGGGGCTTCTTTCTAAAGGACATCCTTTGGGAGCAACTGGAATTGCAAACATTTATGAAGTTTGTACTCATCTAAGAGGTGAAGCGGGTGATCGTCAGGTAGAAGGAGCAAAATTAGGAATGACTCATGTTATCGGACTAGGTACTGCTTGCGGAATTCACATCTTAGAAAAAGTTTAATTTGTGATTCTTGGCGTAACTGGAGATACGCACAATAATCTCAAAAATATAGATATCATATGCGATATTTTCAATGAAAATAAAGTTGATTTAGTTTTGCATTCTGGGGATATTTCTCTCCCTAAATCACTTTTCTCTTTCAATAAATTGAATTGTCCGATAATTACTGTCCTTGGAAACAACGACATTGAAGAAAGAGATGGTTTAGAAGAAGTGGCAAAAAAATTTGACTGCAATGTATATGATGAACCTTATTCTTTAGAAGTTAAAAATACTAAAATTACATTGCTTCATCATCCAGAATTGATTGATGAAACAATGCTTTCAATAAATGATTTTATTATTCATGGGCATACTCATAGATATGCTCTTGAAAAAAGAGGCAAATGTACAATATTTAATCCTGGAGAATGTGCTGGGATTATGAAAGGGAAAAATCAAGTTGGATTGATTGATTTAGAAAAGCAAGAAACAAAGATAGTTAATTTCTAAATTTAAAATAGTATATTAAAGATAAAAGGAACGAGATAGCAAATGTAGCTATTAATGGCCTAAAAATTCTTTCTAAGCCATTGCTATCCACTATAAAAAGTTCTAATAGAAAAATAGAGATTATAGGAGCTAGTTTTTCTGATCCAGGAGCTATGAACCAAAAACTTATGAATAGAGTAAAGAAAATATTAAATGTTATTAACTTAAGACGAATATCTTTAAAAAAAAATGAAAATAAAAAACATAATAAAACAGATATAAAAATATATATTATCCAGAACATTTATCTAAACTCTGAGATAAATTCAGCAACATATTTTGAATCGCCTAAAATTTTTAAAAGGCTTTTCTTTGAAAATTCAGAATCTTTCATAGAAATTTTTGCTAAATATGCAATATGCTTTTCTTTAAAAATATAATTTGGAGGCACATCTTCGATTTCTGCAATTTGTTCCCTCCAAGTAAAAATTTTCTTTTCTTTCCCTGTCAATTTACTAATTTTCTTTTTCAATCTTGATTTTAAAAGATCTTCTTTCCCGAAGGATGATTCTTTTTCTGATAACTCCATTACTTTGAAGATTTCCTCATTTGATAATAATTTCTTTTGAAGATTGTATATTTTAATAAGATGGTCGACGTCTTCTGCAGCATATGTAACTTGGCTTTTTGATAATGGTCTTCTTAACCAATTTGAATTGGTCTCGCTTTTTTCTAAAAAAATATTCAAATATTTTTTTATAATAAAACCATAACTATAAATCTTTCCCTCATTAATAAATTTTTCTGCTTGCTGAATATCGTAAACATTATTCAAGTATATATCCAAGCACTTAGATAGAACTGTAGAGTCACTTCTTACGGCATGGAATACTTTTAAAATAGATTCATCTTCAAGTATTAACTTTAGTTCATAATAATTTTTTATAGCTAGACAATCTAAGATGAAAATCTCATCACTTGTAGAAACTTGAATTAAACAAAGTTTTGGAAAGTAAGTGGTGCGCCAATCGAATTCGGTATCTATTCCTATTAATTTTTCTTTTTTTATTTTATTAATAAAAGAATTCCACTCATTTTTTGAGCTGATGAAATGAATATCTTTCTTTTTTGAAAAAAGGCTTAATTTATAAAAAAAATTGAACACTTTTTTAAAACTCATTCAAATTACTAATAAGGATATCTAAGAGCTAGCTTTAACTTCGTTGGAGGCTCAGGTAAATTTTTAAAGGCCATCCAAGGCATCTTTGAACTAGGTATAAAAATAATCCATATTGTAAGGATGATAGCTAGAAAATAGATACGCAGTCCTTTATTTAAAACAAACCATTCTTCAAGAGCACCTTTGTATGGAGAAATGTAATCATTATAAAAGTCTATAGATGCCAAATCCTCATTCATTATTTCTTCTTCGTTACGGAATATTATCGAACCAACTCCAGATAAGCCTGGTTTTACCTTTTTTATGACTTCACGGATATTCAGAGAATAAACGCTAAACGTTTGTGGAGTAAGAGGTCTAGGTCCAATAAAACTCATATTGCCAAGAAATATATTTATTATTTGAGGTAATTCATTTATTTTAGTTTTTCTTAAAAATTTCCCGAAAGGCAAAACTCTAAAGTCATCCTTCACTGTGACTGTCATAGTTCCAATATTTGGACTATCCTTAAGCATGGTAGCAAATTTAAAAAGCCTAAATGAATCACCGCCCTTGCCAATTCGTTCTTGTAAGAAAAAAATTTCACCCTCTCCCGTAAATCTTAAAATGACTATAACTATAATGAATAAAGGTAAAAGTAGAAGAATTGCTGTAAGTGAGAAAATAATGTCAAAAAAACGCTCCACCGTTACATCCTCTGATCAAGATATTTTCCGGTCTCTTTGTGATTAAACTCCGGTAAAAGTTCAAAGAATAATTTAACAATATCATCTTTATCCCAAGTACCTTTCTTTCTGAGGGCTTCAATTCCATTCATGAATTGATCGAGCTTAACTTCATCAAAATTTGCCTTATTTCTTATAACACCAATAGTTTTAAATCGATCCATATCAAGATCTTCACTATGAGTAAAAAACTCCTCAAAATCTTTTTCGCCAGTTGTATCGCTTTCAAAAAAATAACAAGGCCATTTTTTTTTGGATATTAGCTCATCAGCTTTGTCTCGAGCCTCCTCCTCAGATTGGCATTCAAAGGCTTCATACCCCCTTTCTTTCAAAAACCTAACTGCGATTTGTGAAAATGTGACCATATGTAGTTTTTGACTCAATTTTGGAAAAAAAATCTCTCTGTTACTCCCAAGTAAGCCGGATAACAAACAGAGTTCTCCAGATTCTTGTGGCGTTAAAAAATATCGTTTCACGTCATTTGGTGCTGAAAAAGGCTGTCTCTTTGCTAGTCTCTGATTAAATCCATGCAAAAGCGAGCCATCGGAGAATGCTACATTAGCAAAACGTGCCAAAGAGATATTTTGTGTCAAACTTTCACGCATCAAAAACATTTCCATTATCCGTTTACTAGCTCCCATCATATTTACAGGATTAGCAGCTTTGTCCGTTGAGACGCAAAAATATTTTTTTATGTCTACTTCTCTTAACAATTTTAAAGTCTTTACTGTATTCGATATATTTACCATAATCATACGCATGAGAGTGTAAGGATCTTTCTCGCTCCTAACATGCTTTATGGCCGACAAATTAAAGACATAATCGTAGGGTCCTTCATTTTTCAAAAATGCTTCAAATTCAAGTGATCCACAGTCAATACAAAAGGTCTTAAATTCTCCTGAGCCGTAACCCAAAGTACTTCTAAGGTCTCTAACAAGCTCGACCAAATTATTTTCAGAAATATCAACAACATGTATCAGCTTTGGGTCTCGTTTAAAAATTTCTCTAGTTACAGCTTGTCCGATTGATCCAGAACCTCCAATAACTAAAAATTTTGATCCTTTAATAAGATTATCTATTTCAGAATTCTTTGAAATAAGATCATCTTCAAACAAATTTGATTCCCGACCAATTAGAGACAACATATTCACTAAGTATTTTTTTGGCAAAAGATAACTTAAACTCGATCTTTTGAAAGACTATAATAACCCTAAATTCGTCAAAAAAGATTACGATTTATATCTCTTAAGTTTGCCTTACAATAAAACCCCGTTTTGTTTATCTTCTCGGATGAGTATAGATTTGATCCATAAAGCTTATCTAATTTTACGGAAAAATATGGAATCATTGTCAAAAAAGTCATCAACCAGATTGGAAATCTTATACGAAATTTACAACTTTCTTGGGAAAGTACATCGTCAATTTCATAAACTGAATATTCATTATTATCTGTAACTAAGTAAATCTGCGGTACGGATGGCGATAATCTAACAAGATGAACCATAGCTCTGACGCAGTCATCGACATGAATTAAAGACTTAATTGTTGTGAGACCTTTTGGAGGTCTTGGGAAACCAAATTTTATTGCAAATTTAAGTTTGGCTAAATTACCTTTCATATTTGGCCCATAAATTAAGACGGGCCTTATAATAGAAACTGCCATTTCTTTAGTTTTTGAGTTTAAGAGATGATCCTCTGCTTCCTTTTTTGATTTGCCATAAATGGATTTAGGTAATCCAGCCCCTGACTCTGAGAAAGGTATTGAAGATCCCTCTCCACCAGCTTTTGAACTACTGACGTATAAAAAATTACTTACTTCCTGTGATAGAGCAAAGTCATACAAATCTTTTGTTGCATTGACATTGCGCCTATAATATTTTTTTGTATATTTTTCTTTGGATGTATCATGAGCATAACCAGCAAGATGAAAAACTACATCAATGCGGTCAATTTTTATTGAAGGAAATTTTCCAGAATCAATATCCCAATAAATAAAGTCAAATCCATCTACTGGAGTTCGACCAATAATAATTATTTTCTCAGCATGAGTTTTCAAAAAATCCAATAATCTAGAGCCAAGAAAACCTGATGCTCCGGAAACTAAACAAATCCCTAAATTTTTAATTTTTATGCCTCGTGAAAACAATTTTGATACTGGCTAACAATGTTCGGCCATTCATATAATGAGGCTACAGAAGTCGAACAAATGTAGTCACTTAAATCCTCCTGATGTAACAGTCCATCTAAGATGTTAAATTCCTTAAACAAAAATCCGCATCCCTTAAGAGTAAATCTATTCTGAGGAACATCTATTGAGAGTATTGGGCGTTTCGCAATCATCATTTCTATTAAAGATGGAGCACTTCCACAAAGTGTATGAGTATGAATATATGCATGACAACACCGCCTGAGGAAATCTAGTTCCGACTTTACATATAAACCATCGATTAAAAATATGTTAGGAAAAGAGGAAAATTTTTGAAGCATATGTCTGCCATAAATTGAATTAGAAAAGTTTGAAATTAATACCAAATTTGCTTTTGGTTTTTTTTTAAAATACGTACACAACTCATCAAGCATATTATCTTCAATAGATCGGCCAACAGATAAAAAATAGTTAAATTTTAAAAATGGATATTTTTTTACTAGATAAGAGTCGTCTTTAGAGATTGAAGTATCTATAGTCCCACCATATGGAATAAGACATAGCTTCTTTCTTGACTCTACATCTTCTTTATAAAACCTCAAATAATGTTCATTGTCTAAAACAATTTTGTTACAAAATTTATTAGCCAAATGAAAGCAAAATTTTAAATACCTTTTTTGTATCCAAGAAAACTGTGGCCTTTCCCACTCTATTCCGCCAATATTTGAGATTAACTTAATTTTATTAAAACTTATAATCTTTACAATAATAGCTGCTGGCATTCCTTTGAGACCAAGAAGGAATATTTTCTTACAATACAAGCTTGCTATAAAAATTGAGATAAAATCAAACAAGAGTCCCGCAAATCCAGAGGCGCTCAAGAAAATACTTATTACTTGGACATTTTTTGGAATTGTATTTTTTTTAATCGGAGTTTCTTTAGGATTAAAAATTATAAATTCACATGAAGGACTTGCATTTTCAGCAAGGTTGTTAACTAATTGATCCCATCCTCCATATTTTGCATATAAGCCATGTGATCCAATTATCCCTACTTTCATAAATCATTCTCAAATTTAATTTAAATCAATTATTAAGTTTTTAAGGAAAGTCCAAGATATCAATACAAATAAATCATGATATTTTTTTATTTTTTATTTCTCCAAATAAAAGCGTTAAAGAGAACCAAAAAAATATCGCGAAAGTACTTATAGAAAGAACTTGGTTTGTAAAATTTCCCAAAAAAATAAATAACAACATTATAAAATAAAAGTAAAATAAATCTGCGTCTACTTTCTTATAAAAAAGCAAACCAGCGCATACTATTATGAGATAACCCAAAAGCCCAAAAAGCCCAAAATAAATCAATAGCGCAACCCAATAAACGTCTTCTAGAGGAGCTAGATCTGCAGAAAACTCAAAAATGACCGGGATGGTATTTAAAGAATAAATGAAATCTGAGGCAAGTTTTCCAGGACCTAGGCCAAAGAATAACTCAATAACATTAGAGGTTGTTAAAAAACTAGGTAAAATATCAATTATTATGCCTATCCTGGAACCCCTTGCTACTTCAATTAAGTAAGCAAGATCAAAGCCTGAAAAGTAAAGCGGGATTAAAAGTGGTAATATGAAAGGACCTGATGCAAAAATTATTAGCCTTATCCAAAAGGTTTTTATTCTGGAAACATAAAAAATACCTGTTAGTATCAGAGCTGTTAGAGAAAGAGTGCTGATTATTATTATTAGACATGCGATTTCTTTGATTGCTCTGTATCGAGAGTTTTTGTCAAAGTATTTGAAAAAAACAAGGGTACAAATTCCAAAATAAGCTAGTGAGATTTGATTTTCGAAAAGGCCCCATGCAGTATTATCCCAGGAATCAATATCTCGAAAAACTTTCGTTGCTCCATCTTCCAGTTGGTAAGGTTGTGAGAATTCTAAAAAAGCATTGAAGCCTAATAGCTGAAGGCCTACTGCAACAAAAATTATAGACAATGAAATATTAAGAATTTTTCTAAATTCCAATATAAGTTTTTCTTGCTGAACCAATGCGCTCAACAACAATAAACCAGAATACTTAAATGGAATAACGGCTGAAAAAATAGTTGATAGAAATGATCCAGAGATGAAGCCAATGTAAGCTACTTGAGACATACTTAAAATAATTATTGCGTAAATCATCCCGATAATTATGTTGACTTTTTTAGCGCTAAAAATTAACAAAAAAGGTATGAGAATTAATAGTAACTCATAAAATAAATTTATTGCCTGGTACTGACCTATTGATTTAGCTAATTGATTAATTAAAAAAGTACCAAAAAAAACAAAATATAACTCTATTCGAAACAAAGCTGTTGCAAAATTAATTTGCATTAAGTAATCTCAGAAAGTTTTTCATAGTTTTTAGATCTCAGTGAAAAAAGAATTAATTTTCAAGCTAGCGAAACTTAAAATAATCTAGGTTATTACCTTTTTTTAATGAAATTATTATCATTTCTAAATATAGTTTTTTGTATTTAATTTACAGAGGTTTTTCGAAAGAATCATTTTTGGCTGCAGATAGATAGTCTGTCAAAAAATACTCTTGTTTCCAACCCAATAATTTGATCTTGTCTGTTTGGACAGGAGCAGAAAGGCGGTTTCCTCTTCGTGGTTCAATAAATTTAGGTGAAGCATTTAACATATCAACAATATCTAATACTGAATACTCTTCCTCAGCGCCAATACCAAAACCATCACCCTCTCCTTTTAAAGCAACTAAAATGAGTCCACTTACTATATCTCTAACATCAGTAAAATTTCTTACTTGAGTACCTGGAGACACAACAGGCAATTCACTTATGCCAGAATTAACTAAGTGAATAAATTTAGCTATCAAAGTTGCATAAGACCCTTCAGAAATCTCTCTTGGGCCATAAACATTGTAAAAATAAGTAATAGCATAATTTAACCCAACCCACTCAGCGTAATGATTTACTAAGTCAACATTTTTTAATTTAGTCCAAGTATATGGAGAAAGGCAATCGTTTTCTGAATATTGTCCAAATTGAGTGCTTGATCCGCTGTATATGAGTTTTGCTTCCTGATTTTTTACAAATTTTAAAATTTTATAAATTGGTTTATTGTTATATTCAAAAACAAGATCGATATCCTTAAAACTCTCCTCTACTCTCGAGTATTCACCTAGGTGAAATACATAGTCAAAGGTACAGCCAAAATCAATTTCATCTATATTATTACTATCTGATTTATGTATTTCACAACCTGGCGAATGATTATCTTCACATCCAGTAAAATAGTTGTCTAAAGAATGCACACTTGCTCCATTAGCTAAAAGAGCATCAATCAAGTTAGACCCAATAAATCCTGCGCCACCAATGACAAGTACATTGGAATTATTGAAATTTGATTTATTTTTTAACATTAAGATAATCCTGTCTAAAAGTCTCTGCCATATTATTCCATGAATTGATTTTCGAAAAGGAAATAGCTCCAGACGATTTTTCAAAAACTAAATTAGGATTTTCAATCACTTGATATAAATATGATGCAATTTTTTTTATTGAATATGAATATGAAATCAAATCCACTTTAAAACCATTTGATCTGCTAATTGTTAAATCCATACCGCTAATTGCATGACAAATAACCGGAAGTCCGCTAGAAAGAGCCTCGGGTATGATATGAGTTCCAGCTTCTCGGTAACTTGTATGCAAAAGAAAATGGCTTTTCAGCATTATCTTTTCTACCTCTTTATGAGGTATCTGATCCAAAATTTTTATATTTTTAAACTCAGATTTTTTAATAGCATTAGTCAATGATATTTTTCTTAAACCGGAACCAAGTATTGTGAAGTTAACTTTATCCTTTAAGTCAGGATATCTCCTCATTAAATCTAAAACCAAGAATGGTAGCTTTCTATCTGTAAGCTGGCCTGCCCATAATATCTCCAACTTTCTTCCAGGAATTAATTTTCTTATCTCAGCATTATTAATGGAGGTAGCCGCATCCACCATTTTTTTTGTTAAAGCATAGTTTGAAAAAAAGTCGTGGTCTGAGTTTGAAAAAGCATAAATAACTGATGAGTGTTTTGCTGCATCATGAATACTTCGTAATGTCACATGCAAAATCTTTGTTATAAATAATCTCATAAATTCTGTAATTCTTAGACGAATTGGAAGAGATCTAATAAAACTTAAGGGTAATATCTCTGATCCGCCTGTCGGCCCCCAGAAAAAAGGGATTCCGATTTTGTAAAATTTTCCTGGTTGTCTGTAAGTAATTTGATTCAGTAAATGTATGCAATCGAATTTTGATTTGCGGTTTGCGTATTTGATAGCTTTTGATACTTTGCTCTGCCAAGATCTATAACAAATATAATACAGAATTGGCAATCCAATACCACTTAGCCTTCCAAAGCAAAATCGATTTATAGAAGCTATATTTTTGCAAATTTTGCTGTATTCAATATATTTAAATTTTAGTGATTTTGGAGTGTTTTCTTTGAAATACTCGGTTATAGCTTTTTTATATTCATCTGCGCCTAATTGAGGTCCAAGAGAACAAAAAACTGTCAATTCCAAATCGTTATATTTTGCTAAATTTAAAACTACATTCCATCCCTCTGCACATTCAGATCCTTGATTAGGGCTAATTTCATGAGCAATGATTGCTACCTTCATTTGAGAAACTTAAAATATTTCTAGTTTGAGTAATAATCTTTAATATATTCTTTAAGTGATATCTTCCAATTTCGCATTCTATTGCAATCTATCAGATCAAGTCTCCTGTTAATGAGACGTTCACATGGCGGTCTAGGAGCAAAATATTCTTTTGCAAAAAAATCTGAACTAACTAACTTTATGCTTACTTTATCTTCAAGATTAAGGATACTTAAGAGCTCTCGGCAAACCTCTTCTCGACTTGTTTGTCCACCGCAAACCATATTGTATAAACCCCATTTTTTTGTTTCTAAAAGAGCAAGGACATTTTGAGCAAAATCGACAGTATATGTCGGGGTACCATCTTTATCGTTTACGATATTAAGAGTCTTAGCTCCATTATTTATCTGCTCAATTAATTTATTGATAAATTTTTTATCTTTATTTGCGCCTCCTCCCATCATCCATCCAGCTCTACATACCAAATACATTTTGGCATTTTCCATAACATACTTTTCCCCTAAGTATTTAGAACGAGCGTATACCCCTAATGGATTTGGTTTATCCCAATCGTCATACATATTTTTTGATCCATCAAAAATACCTGCAGTACTTATATAAAGGATGGGAATGTCGAGTTCGTTGGCGATTTGAGTAGCATACTCAACAGATAAGGTATTTGTTCTATAGGCATCATCAGGATTTTCCTCACAATACTCTAAACTGGTATGAGCTCCTATATGAAAAAGTACATCTGGAGCAAAATTGATAACATCTTCTCGATATTTATCTGCGTCGCGAAAATCTAAATAATCAAGCCAAGGTTCATTAACATCTATATCTGTACACTTAAGATTGTGCTTTTCATTGAATACTCGATAGAAAGCCTCTCCCAACATCCCACCTGATCCTGCCATATATATCTTCTTCATAAATTTTTGCTTTTTTTTTGAATTTACCTTTTTTCCATAGACTAGCTTAATCTTATAGGTTTATATTCGATTAAATTCAATTAAGTTAAAAATCCTAGTCATGAGCAGTTCAAATATTATTTATATAAAAACCAAATTATAGATGTATTAATGAGCTTTGTTGGATAAAAAAAAATAACATGAAAAAAGAGTTTTTTACAAAGACTATGGGATTTTCCTTATGAGAGATTCCAACTTCATTAAATGAGAAATTTTAGAAAGACTTTGTTTATATTTTTTCACGCAATTATTTGAATACATACTATATTCCTCTCTATTTAACAAAGTTGCTTTTTTTAGAGTTTTCTTTAGATTATCAGTGTTGAACGGATCGAAAAGAAAGCCAGTCTTTCCTTCTTCTATTAACTCAGGTATTCCGCCTATATTTGATCCAACGCATGGAACTCCTAAACTAAATGCCTCAATTAAGCTTAAAGGATTATTTTCATACCATTGAGATGGAAGAATCATAAATCTAGAGAGAGAAAGGCATTGACTTACTTGGCTGTTTTTCAATTCTCCTAAATATTCAATATTTGAAAAAGCTAAGGCGGATTCTTCAACAATTTTTCGTAAAGGTCCATTTCCGGCAATGGCAAGACTAAAATTTAAATCACTAAAAGCATTAATTAAAGAATCAATGCCTTTTTCCTTAGAAAGCCTACCGATGTATATAAAGTCATAATTTAATGATCGAGATTCAGTATTTTTTTTGCCTGAAAATTCAATTTCAGAAAAATTATTTATGACTTCAATATTACCGTCATAAAGAGGTTCGAATGAAAGGTACTTTTGTTTACAAAAGTCACTTACAAAAATTAGTCTGTCAAAACTTTTGTACAGAGGAAAAAATTTTCTTCTAAAGACTGCTTCTAAATATATGAATAGCGATTTTAAAATGCTGCCGCCTGCACATCTTTTTAGAAAAGAAAATCGTAATCCCTCTTTACAGCTTTCGCATATTACTCCCTTTTTATCCAGCATGGCATTTGCTGGACAAATTCCTCTATAGTCATGGACAGTATGTACTGAAGGTATTGAATTTGCCTTTATTGCAGAGATAATCGAGTTTGATAGGCCTCCAATATATAAATGTACATTAATACAATCAGGTCTAAATTCTTTTATAAGAGTCTGAAGTCTTCTTTTTGCTAAAGGATTATAGATATAGAATATTGGAAAAAAAAGAAGACGAACAATTTTATAGAAATTTCCATATTTTTTTAAAAAGTAGTCATCGACATCAATGTCTAAGGAAAATGTCTTGACCTCATATTTTTGGCTAAGTAAATTTGCTGTACTCAACATGGCTGAGTGAGCACCTCCTAATTTTTTTTGAAAGTTACCGACAACTAATATTTTCATCAAGTATATATATTGTCTTAGATATAATTTTTTAGGAGGCTCGATTCTTTTGGAATAGCCAAAAGAAATGAATGGGTCCTAACGGGAACATTCCCTCCAAACACAATCCGACTATCATAACCAAAAAAGAATGCTTTTATGGCACCCAATCCCTGAGCAAACCAACTATGAGACAAAACTCTGCCTCCATCCAGCCAGCAGATTTCATAATCAAGATTTTCAAGAAATTTTATAGATGGCGATGAGTCGTTAGAAAAATCTTTTGAGTGTTGTTCAAATAGGATGATTGGCTTGTTCTTTTCAATACTTTTTAAAGCTCCTTTTAAAACATTTATTTCAAATCCTTCAACATCGATTTTAATCAATTTTATGCTTTCTAGATTTTTATCATCTAAC
>MDTG01179304.1_pt1 | contig 12470 bp, 13 predicted proteins | sample 811421 | NCBI WGS metagenome assembly MDTG01 (sample SAMN05326645, study PRJNA326480) | marine metagenome | isolation source: seawater | place: Pacific Ocean: South East | collected 2011 | reverse complement strand
TTTTTTAATTATAATATAAATTACTCTATTAAAACAAAAAACAATTATAAAATTTTCTCACTTTTAATTGGGTTTATCATATTCATTAAAGATATTTTATTTTTAAATATTAAAAATGAAAGATTTATAAAGAATTTAAATCAACCAAGGGAAATTAATCTTAAATAAATATTTTAAAAATTAAAAATTTTTTTTATTTTAACTAAGAAAAAATAAGATTATTTTTTCTTATTTCGTAATAATTTCTAAAAAAATCTAATACATTTAGCTTTTTATTCGAGTAATTTTTTTCCACATAATTAAAATCAACAATTGATTCCTTAAATAATTTTATTTTTTTAGTAAAATTATCAAAATCATTATCTTTCCAACTATTAATATGAAGATTAATGGTCCATATTCCTTTTTTTTTTAATTTAAAATCCCACAATTGTTGTGGTATCCAAAATAATCCGTTTTTATCTTTTCCAGGATATGTATAGAAGCCGTCAGAAATTTTATTAATTCCCAAATCAATTAAGACTTTTAGTGTAATTTTGTCAAAAGAGTGCGCAGGTGCAATAAATAAATCTGTAGAAAGGTTGTATTTATTAAATATATTCAAAGCCTTCTCGATTTTCTGTTTTTGGTGAGAATATTCTAAACCAGCAAACTCTGAAAAGTTGTTTATTCGCAGTATACCACTATTTTTTTGAACATAATTATGCTCAAATCCATGAATTCCAACTTTCCATTTAAATTTTTTTTCCAAACTTTTAATTAATACCCAGAAATTTTCACCATAAATTGAATTTTCATAAACTAAATTTTTGTCTTTATTATTAGGTATAACTGCTACTATTGGTCTTATATTATAAGTTTCAAATACATATTTTAATTTATTAAAGTTTTTTAGATTTAAGCCTTCGCATATATCATCGACTCTAATTAAGTATTTTGCCCTAGTCATTTATAATATATAGAATTTTAAATATTAAAAATTGTGGTTTTTAATCATATTTTTTAAACCTATTATAGTACTAAACGGAACTTTGGGATAAATTTTTTTCTTTATTTTATAAATATTTGAATTTGATTTATATATATCACCTTTTTTAAAACTTTTGTAATTGATAAATTTTGAATATTTTTTTTCATTTTTAATATTATAAATAAGAAATTTCGCTAAATAATTAAGAGTTATTGATTTCCCAGAACCAAGATTAAATATTTCGTTTTTTATTAATTTTTTATTCAAAGAAAGAAGTATAAAAAAAATTACATTATTTACATGGCAAAAATCTCTTGATGTATATCCATTTCCATAAATTTCTATTTTTTTATTATTTTTAAGTTTACTAATCCATTTTGAGATAACAGAAGAATATTGGCTCTTAGGATCTTGATTTGTTCCAAAAATATTAAAAAATCTTATCCCGGTAAATTTTATTTTACTTTTTTTTGAATAAATCTTAGCTGTTTTTTCATTCTGTATTTTTGATTTTGCATAAGGTGATAAAGGATTTAGCTCCATATGCTCAGAATTTTTTTTTGATGTATTCCCATAAACAGCAGCAGAAGAGGCATAAATAATTCTTTTTAAAGATTTTAATTTAGAAACACATGAAATTAAATTTTCAAAACCAAAAACATTATTTTTATAACATTTTTTTGGATTTTTAATGGACTCATCAACAGAAGCAAGTGCAGCTAAATGTATTAAATAATCTATTTTAAAATTAGATAAATCGCTTTTCTTTAAATTACATATGTTTTTTTTAATTAAAATAAAATTTTTTTCATTATTATTTAAATATTTAATAATATTTTTTTTTTTTCCTGAAGAAAAATTATCAACACCAATAACATATTGATTATTTGAAATTAAAATTTCTAAAATACTACTACCTATAAATCCAGCAACACCAGTAATTAACCAGCAATTTTTTTTTTTAAATATTTTTTTTATATTTTTATTTTGGCTAAACATATTTTTTTTCTAAAATAAAAAAACTTCTATCAGGTTCTTCTTTAAAAATATTTTTTTGAATATTATAATCATTTAATAAAAAATCATAATTATGAAAATATTTAAAACCTTTAACATCCTGATTTATAGCATCTAAAAGAATATACTTTGAGCCAATGAATGGATTTATAATTTGTTTTACTTGTTCTATATTATAATCATGCAATAAATTAATAAATAAAACACAATCTATTTTATTTTTTTTGAAAAAATTTAAATCTTCTTCAAGTAAAAAATTTATATTACTCTTACTAAATAATTGTTTTGAAATTTTAATTATTTTTGGATCACTATCATAAGCGTATTTTTTGTTTGAATTTAATGATTTAATTATATCGCCAAAGCCACATCCAAAATCTAAAACTGTTTCAAAATTTTTTTGGTTACAAAATTTAATAATTTCTTTTTTATATGGTCTATTATTTAAATTATTATATAGATGCCAACTATTAATCTTATTTTTTTTTGTAAGAAAAAAATAATAAATAAATCTCTTATTTATAAGTTTTGATAATTGCTTAATTTTTTTTATTATTTTTATGATCATTTATACAATTTTGTGATAGTTATATTTTTATTTAAAAAATTGTAATTACAAATTAATGGATAAAAACATTTTTAAAAAGCTATTTCAAAAATCCAAACTCACATCACTAAAATTAGATAGTTATTTTTACACTTATAGCAGCATTTTTGAAGAATTCAGACACAAACCTATTACATTTGTTGAAGTGGGTATTTTTGGTGGTGGATCATTATTTTTATGGAAAAAATACTTTCATCCAAAATCTAGAATCATTGGCATAGACCTCAACCCTGATTCAAAAAAATACGAAAAATATGGTTTTGAAATATTTATAGGTGATCAAGAAGATCCTTTATTCTGGAAAAAATTTTATAAAAAAATTGGTAAAATTGATATTTTGCTTGATGACGGTGGACATACAGATAGTCAACAAATTCAAACACTAATAAGCTCTATAAAAAATATGAGAGAAAACGGATTGATAGCTATCGAAGATGTCCACACAAGTTATCTTGTCGAATTTGGAAATCCTTCAAAAAATTCTTTTATTAATTTTTCAAAAAAAATAATAGATTTAATTAATTCAAGATATTCGGGTCTTAAGTACCGTCAAAAAAAAAATAATGAGTTAATAAATCTATTAAAGAAAAATATATATTCTATTTACTATTTTGAATCTCTTGTGGCATTTAGAATCAATAGAAAAAAATCTATTACTTCAAAAGTGGTTTGGAATAAAAAAAAGAAAGAGAAAATAAATGATTTTAGATACTATAAAAATAAAAACTATATATGGGAATTTGCAATTTTTTTAAAAAATTTATTTCCGAAAGCTTTTGTAAATTTTTTCTTAATTAAAAATATTTCTGAGATTGTTATTAAGTTTTTAATAAATAGAAAAAAAAATAACAAATTAAAAAAATTTAATTTTTAAATTTATTTAAAATATTATCCCATTTTTTTAATACTATTTGATTTTTAAAATTTTTTGAAATTCTTATTGAAGCATTGCCAAATTTTTCTCTTTTTTTTTCATTGCTTATTAAAATTGATAAGTAATTTAAAAATTTTTTCTCAGAATTTTGATTAAATAAATATCCATTGTGGTTATGAACTATTAACTTTTTATGTGAGACTGAACAATCTGAGGAAATTATAGGTAAACCAAATTTAATAGCCTCTAATAGAGATAAATTCATACCCTCTGAAATAGATGATAACATAAATATACTTGCCTTTTTAAAATACTTAAAAATATTTTTTTTATTACCTATTAAAAATATATTTTTATTTAACTTTTTTTTTTTGATTAACTTTTTTAACTCTATTTTTAAAGGACCATCACCAATAATTGTTAATTTCCATTTTGGAAATTTTGCATAAATTTTAGAAAAATTATTAATTACAAATTTATGATTTTTTACATCAATTAAACTTCCAACCATTACTATATTATTTTCTTTGAAACTTTCTTTCTTATCATTTATCTCACTTGATACATTCGGAATAATTATAGATTTTTTTTTTGCTAAAAAAGGAAGTTTTCTTCTTGTCTCACTGCTAAATACTATACAGTGACTAATAAGACTAAAAGTAATATAGGTTAAAAGTAACCAAATTTTTGAGTTTTCTTTAATTAATCTATTAGGATCAGAATGAATATATCCTATGATTTTTTTTTTGAGAAATAATGTAGATAAGTAAGTTAAAACAATTTCTCTAGAACAGTGTGCAATTATAACGTCAGGATTTAGCTTTTTTATTTCTCTTCTAATAATTTTTAATCTTCCAATATTATTTTTAATTGCCGATATAAAATTAAGACTTTTTTTAAATATACCTAATTCTATTACTTTTATTTTATTTTCAATCTTATAAAAAATTGGCCATTGTTTTCTTTTAATAAAAAGTAAAAATGAAACCTCGTGCTTTTTAGAAAAATGATTAGCTATAATTGTAGCTGCATTTTCTGCACCTCCCGCATTTAAACAAAGAATAATATTACAAATTTTCATTTTATTGTTTTTAAATAATTAATACCTTCAACTTTTTTATAAGGATAATGTTCTGGATAAAAATCGATATGTTCATTTTTATCTACTATATAATTTATATCTTTATTTTCAGGAATTATTTTCTTTATAAAATTATAAATAAAATTATCAAATCTTTTAAAAAAAATTTTTGAAATAAATCTATAAATAAATTTCGCTAAATTTAATTTTAAAAAATAGAAAATTAAAAAAAATAGTATTTGTATTTTTTTTGTGACGTTCAAATTACTTTCTAAAATATCCTTTATCTGGTGGTAAAATAAAACTATAAAAGGTAATTGAAAAAATTTTTTTTTTTTTTTTTACTGATCTTAAATATTCTGAACTTGTATCGTATCTATTTTTAAGTCCCATGCCATAATAAAAGGATAATACTTTTTTAATCTCTACAAACTCACCTAAAAGACATAATTCGTAAATAAGTCTATTTGCTGAACCATTTATATTTTTCCATAAAGATGTTTTTTTTAAGAGCTTCTGATTTAATTAACCCATAGACTATAGAGTCATGAAAATTTTTTGTTAAATTTACGTATCTATTATAAATATCATTAGAACGAGATATAGATTCTATTGTATTTATATGCATTAACTCTCCATTTTTTTTATATCTTACTCCTGTATGAGTATATGATAAGACTGATCTCTGGTTATTTTCCATTCCAATAAAACATTCTTTAAGAAAATCCTTTTCTCTTAGGTCGTCTTGAGGAACCCAGCCAAAATATTTACTATTTGAATTTAGAAAAAGTTTATTACAGTTTTCAAACATACCTGAATTATTATTATTTACTGTGAAAGAAAAATTTTTATTTTTATTACAAAAATATTTTACTATTTCTAAAGTTCTGTCGGTTGAATTATCATCACTTATTACTACAGAAAAATTATCAAATGTTTGAAGCTCTAAAGACTTTAATGTTTTAGCGATTGTTGCCTCTCCATTGTATGTCGGTACACCAATGCAAATTTCTTTATTTTTCATTAATTAAATTATAGATATTTTATCTAATTATTAAAATTTTTAATTTCCTTATTATAAATAAAATTTATTAAATCAGTAACACCTGATTTTAATTCAATATTTGTTTTCCATTTTAATAATTTTCGGGCCTTATTAATTGATGCTTGGTAATTCCTAATATAATTTATTTTATTATTATCAATTTTTACTCTATTGAGAGTTACAGAGTATCCATAATTTTCATAAATTATTTTTTTTATTAATTTAAACATACAGATTAATTGAATCTTATGACCTGATGCTATATTGAATATTTGATTTTTAGATTTTTTTGTTCTTAGAACTTTATATATAGCCTCACACACATCCTTTACATGCACATAATCTCTAAAATATTTTCCATGACCATAGACATCTATTTTTTTATATTTAAGCGCAAATTTGATTATTTTTGATAAAATCTGTCGATTTGTTTGATTTAATTTGCTATGATTTTCACCATAAACATTCGACAATCTAAGAATACTATAATTTATATTATTTAAATTAGAATTAATCAATATTTGCTCAGACAAAACTTTTAAATTATCATATAAATTATTTATTTGAACTTTTCTTTGCTCATTAACTGGTAATTTTTTTTGATTTCCATAAACGCTTGCTGATGACAAATATATTATTTTTATTTTTTTTTTACTTGATTGAATTACCTGAAGCAGGATTTGTAGTGGCAAGAGTGTATTATATTTCGATTTAGATGGATTTTTATTAAGTTCATTAATATCATTATTAAAATATGCATAAATAATAATATTAGTTTTTTTAATTATATTATTCCAAAATTTTAAGTAATATATTTTGTCATGATTGTATGATTTAGATTTTCTTTTATAGGCTATAGAATGAATTTTTTTTTCATTTAAATATTTTTTTAAAGTTGAGCCAATAAAACCATTAATACCAAAAATAAAAATTTTTTTTTTAATCATATTTTAGGTAATTTTTTAAATCTTATAAGATAATTGATATTTTTAAAATTTTTATCTCTATTTGAAATAATCGGTTTCTTAACTGGCCATTTAATTTTAATATCTTTATCATTCCAGATAAGACCATAAGAGTTTTCGCTATCGTAAATTTTTGATGCTGAATAATGCAATACTGCTTTATTTGATAAAACACAAAAACCATGCGCAAAACCTGGGGGCATATAAAGTTGATTATTATTATCTTTACTTAAAATAAATGAATAATGTTTTAAAAAATTTCTAGACTTAGGTCTTAAATCAACTAAACAATCAAAAATTTTTCCGTCTAAAACAGTTACAATTTGTGATTGAGGTTTTTTTATTGTGAAATGCAATCCTCGTAATACATTTTTTTTGGAAATACTGATACTATTTTGAACGAATGTATCTTTAATACCTAAATTTTTATAGTTTTTAAAATTATATATTTCATAAAAAAGACCTCTTTTGTCAGAATGAAAATTGGTTTGCATTAACTTTATATTGTTTATTTTTTTTATAATTTTAATCATAAGTTACTATACAATTATTTAATTTCTTTTTGATATTAAATGATCTTTACAAAAGGTACATGAGTGATCCATTTACCACCCATTTTAATATATTTTTTTTCTTTTTTAAAAATTTCATTTTTATGATTCCATGCTGACAAGAAATAATAATCTGGAAAATTAGATAATTTTTTAAAACTTTTAACTTTAATGTGCATTCCTGGAGAAAATTTATTTTGTTTTATTTTGGTATTATCAAAATAAAAATTAATTAATTGATCATCAATTTTACAAAAATTGAATATTGTAGTACTTTTTGCAGTAGCCCCATAAGCATAGATAATTTTGTTATTTTTTTTTAATTTTTTTAATAAACTCAGTAATTTTTCTTTGGAGTTTTTAACTCTTTTGGTAAATAAATTATATGTTTTTAATTTATCTAGATTTAATTTTTTTTCATTACTGAATAGTTTTTTTAGTCTAGATGTTTTTTTATAAACATTATTTTTACATAAATAATATCTCATAGATCCACCATGTGTTTGTTGAGGAGATGCATCAAATAGATTCAAATTATACATATTTGCTAATTTTGAAACAGATATAAGTGAAAAAAAATATATATGCTCATCATAAATCTGATCATAAGAATTTTTTTTTATTATTTCACCTAAATAAGGATCTTCAAATACTAAAATACCTTTATCAGATAATGATTGCGAAATATTTTTAAATACATTTTGAATATCCTCTATGTGTCCAAGAACATTGGTAGAATAGTATACATCTACTTTTTTATTAAACTTTCTTGATATTTTATTTAAAGTTTTTTTTGAGTAAAATTCTATTAAAACTTTACACTTAGTTTTATTTTTACACACCAAAGCAACATTTTTTGCCGGCTCAATGCCAAGATGATGAAATTTTTTAAATCGTTTTAACATGATTCCATCGTTAGAACCTATTTCTACTATAAGTGGTTTTTTTAATTTTTTTTTTAACAAAAAGTTTTTAATTTCATCTGCAAATTTTTTAAAATGTTTATCCATATAAGAGGATGTACTTGAATAAAATGCATAATTATTGTTAAACATCTTTTCCTTTTTTGGTGCTTTTAATAACTGAACCATGCTTGATTTTTTTGAAAAGCCTAATTCTAAATTGTAAAAATATTCTGTTTTAAATTTTTTTTTTGAATTTAAAAAACCATTACCTAAAGGTTGTTTGCCTAAATCTAAAAATTTTATTAATTTATCACCACTTATTCTGCATTTCTTCATCATGTAAAATTATATTTTTTTTAAGTACTCTTTATATTCAGAATTTGGCATCTTCTTAACAATAGTTAAAAATTTCTTCCTAGAAATAAATTTTTGTTTAAGAGCAATTTCCTCTAAACAGGCTACTTTAAAACCTTGTCTTTTTTCTATTATTTCAATAAAATTAGATGCTTCCAATAAACTTGAAGGACTGCCTGTATCTAACCAAGCAAATCCTCTGCCTATACGCTGAAAAGTCATTGATTTATTCTTTAAAAGAATATTATTAAAATCAGTTATTTCAAATTCATTTCTTCTCGATAGCTTTATTTTGTTTAAATACTTAAGAGCAGAATTTTTATAAAAATACAATCCTACTACCGCATCATTGCCTACATTTTTATTCGGTTTTTCAATAATTTTAATAGGGTCCCCGTATTTATTATACTTTAATATACCAAAATTTTTAGGACTTTTGACGTAACTTAATAAAGATTGTCCATCACTGCTAAATTCCAAAAACCTTTTAAGTATTATATTAAAACCATGTCCATAAAAAATGTTGTCACCTAATATTAAAGCAATATTTTTTTTTGAATTTTTAGAACCAATTTTTAGAGCATGGGCTATACCAAGTGGTTCATTTTGAGATTTAAATTTTATCTTAATACCTAAGTTAGAAGTATTTTTTAAAATTTTTTTATAAGTTTGAAAATATTTCTTTTGAGTAACAATTACATAATCACGTATACCAGCAAGCATTAAAACTGATAAAGGATAAAATATCATGGGTTTGTCATAAATTGGTAAAAAATGCTTAGATCCAACAGATGACATTGGATAAAGTCTTGATCCATTACCCCCCGCTAATATTATTCCTAAAATTTCTTTTTTTTTCATTAAATTTCTAAATTTCCATTAATTTATTTTTATTTATTATTAAAGACTTATCTGAATAATTTTTTGCTTTAATTTTGTGAGTTGCCATGACAATAATCATATCCTTTTTTAACTTACCTAAATACTCTAAAATCTCGGTTTCATTTGACTCATCTAAGGCTGAAGTTGGCTCATCTAATAAAAGTATTTTAGGTTTCCGATATAGCGCTCTTGCAATACCTAATCTTTGCTTTTGACCACCAGATAAATTTTTACCAAATTCTGTTATCTTTGTATTTTCCTTGTTTGGTAAATTCATAAAAAAATTATATAAATTTACCTTTTTCATTACAGAATAAAATAAGTTTAAATCTGGTTTATTTTCACCAAACGCTACATTTTCTAAAATAGAACAATCATTCAATATAACAGTCTCTTGATCAACGCATCCTACACAAGAATACCAAGCATTAATATTTTGTCGTATATTTTCTTTATTTATAAAAATCTTTCCTGAAGACGGCTCTATTAAACCTGAAAGAATATTTAGCAAAGTACTTTTTCCTGTACCAGACTCGCCATAAATACTTGTTAGAGTGTTAGCTTGTAGTTTAAAATTTAAATCTTTAAATATAATTCTATCTTTATAATTAAAATCAATTTTTTCTATTGAAATATCGAAAAGTTTATTTGATTTAAAATCAAAAGAATTTTGATTATTTTTAATATTTGTTAATTCAAACTTTTTTAATAGATCTAAATTTTCTTTTAACTTATTTATTGATGGCTCATTATATTTAATTGCATTTATTGAACTAGATATAAGTGAAAAAGATGGCATCATTCTAATAAATGTTGCTGCAATTAAAGTGACTAGTGGGGCAAATTCTTTCATATCACTTCCAAAATAAGTTAAAAAAACAATCATTGTTAAAACTAAAAATACTGTAATTACCTCAAAGAATATTTTAGGCTGATAAGAAATTAAGTAAAATTTTTTACTTACTTTCTCTAAATCCGCAAATGAATTATTTAAATCATATTGAAAAAAATTTTCTTTTCTAAATAATTTTATAATCTTTATAGACAGAAAAATATTAATAGACTTTTTTATTAACTGCCCATCTGTCTCTCTTAATTTAATACCCAATTTTTTTATTATTGGTCTAAAGTAAAAAATGATTAATAAAGACAAAATTACAAAAAACATAATTGAAAATATTGATAAAATGAAATTTTGAAGAAAGATTAATAAAATTAGACAAGTAACTATAATACTTTCTCTTGAAATTTTTACAAATTCAGTAAGAGTGTATCGATACTTTTCTGTGTCCTTCATTAAAATATTTATAATTTCATCAGTAGAATATTTAAATGCAAGAGCATGAAATGGTAATCGAAAAAATATGTGCGATATATTTTTTTTAATATTAAAAAATATAATTTCTGTTATTTTTGCCTCAATATTTAAAAGTCCTATTAAAAATAAATTTTTAAATGTAAATAAACAAAAAATAAATATACTCAAAATTACAGTTTGATGAAATTTACCAAATTCAAAAAAAGAAGGGTATATATTTGATAAAAAATTATCAAAAATTAATTCATCAAATAAAATAAATTTTATATAAACATAAATAGAGCTAAAACTAATCATCTCTAAAATTCCAATTAAGATATTTGATAAAATTAAAAAAATTAATTTTCTTTTGGAGTTTGAGTCTAAAATTGAAAAAATATTTTTAAACACTTATTTTGAATAGTTTTTAATTTTTTTTTTTAGCCACTTTTCTTCAAGTTTTTTTTCATAAAACTTAAAAAATTTGTAATAATGACTAACTGTCTTTTCGAGATTTGTATCAAAATTTGTTAATTTTACATTTGTTAATTTAATCATCTTTTTATTATCAACTGCATATCTAAAATCATGTCCTTTTCTGTCTGCAACAAACTTATAACCCTTATTATAAATTTTAATTTTATTTTTAGATTTAAGTATTTTTATAATTTTTTTAACTATTTTAATATTTTGTATTTCATTTTTTGCTCCAACTAAATAACTTTTCCCGTATTTTGATTTTCTTATGATTTCAAAAATACAATAACAATTATCTTTTACGTAAATCCAATCTCTAATATTTTTTCCATTACCATATACTGGAATCTCTTTACCTTTCATAATTTGCATAATTGACAATGGTATAAGTTTTTCTGGGTGCTGCCTTTCTCCAAAATTATTTGTAGAATGTGTAATTATTGTCCTCAAATTGAAGGTTTTAAAATAAGATCTTACTAATTGATCTGCACTTGCTTTTGACGCTGAGTATGGGCTATTTGGAGTGATTTGACTTTTTTCATTAAAACCTTTTTGTTTAGAATCTAAACTTCCAAAAACTTCATCGGTAGAAATTTGAACAAATAGAGGGTCGATTTTTTTTTTTCTTACAACCTCTAATAAATTAAATGTTCCAAGAATATTATTTTTGACAAAGTCTTTGGGGAAATCAATTGATCTATCTACATGGGTTTGTGCAGCAAAATTTACAATACAATCTATTTTATTTGTAACAATTTTATTCATAAATTTATAATCACAAATATTTCCTTTAATAAATTTATATCTATTTTTTTTTTTTCTTAATAAATCCTTTTTAATATCAACATTTATAACATTTAAGTTTTTTGATAATAAAAGATCTATAAAATGAGAACCTATAAAACCAGAACCGCCAGTTATTAAAAAATTTTTTAACATTTATAATATTTTCTGAACCAATCTACAAAATTTCCAATACCAACATTGATATCTATTTTTGATCTATATCTTGTAGCTTTAAATATTTTAGATGTGTCTGCGTAAGTTTCATAAACATCACCTTTCTGAAGAGGCATAAAATTTATTTTAGCTTTTTTTTGAAGTTTACTTTCTATAGCTTTAACGAAGTCCATCAATTTTTTTGGGTCATTGTTCCCAATATTATATATTTTAAAAGGAGCTGAACTTTCGGATGGATCCTTTTTTTTATTTTTAATAATTGATCTTGGGGCTTTATTAACTAATCTTAAAATTGGCTCTACAATATCATCAATATAAGTAAAATCTCTTATGTGGTTTCCATAATTAAACAAATTGATTTTTTTTCCTTCCAAAATATTTTTGGTGAAAATAAACAAGGCCATATCTGGTCTTCCCCATGGTCCGTATACGGTAAAAAATCTTAATCCGGTTGTTTGCAATTTATATAATGAACTATAACTATG
>MDTG01133570.1_pt1 | contig 12470 bp, 8 predicted proteins | sample 811421 | NCBI WGS metagenome assembly MDTG01 (sample SAMN05326645, study PRJNA326480) | marine metagenome | isolation source: seawater | place: Pacific Ocean: South East | collected 2011 | reverse complement strand
GCGCTGCTGTTCCCGTCCGGTTACCAAGCGAACATCGGGCTCGTCGGAGCCCTGGCCGGGCGCGGCGACGTGATTCTGTCGGACCGTGACAACCACGCCTCGTTGATCGACGGCGCGAGGCTGTCGCGCGCGCGCGTAATCATTCACGACCACTGCGACCTCGGCGACCTGGAGCGCGCCCTCAAGTCGGCCGCGGGCGCCCGTCGTAAGTTGGTGCTGACCGAGGGCGTCTTCAGCATGCGCGGAGACCTCGCCCCGCTCGCGGAGATCGACCGGCTCTGTCGTCGTTATGACGCGTGGCTGGTCGTGGACGAGGCGCACGCTGCAGGTCTGCTCGGCCCAGGCGGCGCCGGCGCGTGGGCCGCTGCAGGCATCGAAGGTGAGCACCGGCTGTGCGCCCGGCTGGTGACGTGCGGGAAGTCGCTGGGTGTCGCCGGCGCGTTCGTCGCGGGCAGCGACGTCCTACGTCGGCACCTCATCCACGCGGCGCGGTCGTTCCTGTTCACGACGGCCCCGCCGCCGCCTATCGCCGGCGCGCTGCTGGCTGCGGTCGAGCGGTGCCAAGCCGCTGACGATTTGCGGGCCGCGGCGCTGGGTAACGCGCGCCTGCTCGCCTCGTCGCTGGGTCTCCCCGAGCCCGCCGCGGCGATCGTGCCGTTTCCGGTGGGCGACAGCAGCGAAGCTGTAAGGCTCGCGAGCACGCTGCGCGATGCAGGCTTCTACGCGCCGGCCGTGCGACCGCCGACAGTGCCCGTCGAGTCAGCGGGTCTGCGGCTCGTCTGTCGCGCGGACCAGACTTCAGCGCAGGTCGAGCAGCTGTCGGCCTTGTTGCGCGAGGCGCGATCGTCCGCGGTCCCTGCGCCTGCTCGTGCTCCTGCACAAGCCGAGGTCATGTGCGTCGCAGGCACCGACACGGACGTCGGCAAGACCGTGGTCAGCGCGCTGCTGATGCGCGCGGCGCAGCGCCTCGGGCACGCTCGATACTGGAAGCCGATCCAGACTGGTGACGATGATGACACGGCGACGGTCCAGGCTCTCAGCGGCGTGCCGGCGGACTCGCTGCTCTCGAACCACGTGTGGTTTCCGCTGCCGGCATCGCCCCACGAGGCCGCTGCGGCCGTCGGGCAACGCGTCGACCTCGGCGCGTTGGAGCGCGATTACAAGCGCCACCGCGCCGCCGCCGCCGACCTTCTGGTGGTCGAGTTCGCTGGCGGCCTCCACGTGCCGATTGACCTCGACCCTGCAGTCCTGCAGCTCGACTGGCTCACGCGCATGGACGCAGAGGTCGTGCTGGTGGCGCGCTCTGGCCTGGGGACGCTCAACCACACCCTGCTGTCCGTCGAGTCGCTGCGCGCGCGCGGTCTCAGCGTTCGCGCGCTGTTCCTGGTCGGCCCTCCGCATGCGAGCAACTTCCGGACGTTGCAGGCGCTGACAGGGGTCGCGCGCTGTTACGAGGTGCCGACTTTCAAGGACCTCTCGCCTGCCGCCCTCGACGATTGGCTCGACCGATATGACCTCGCGGATCTCCTGCATGTCTGACCTACCCAAGCGCGATACGCGCGTAACGTGGCACCCGTACACGCAGCACGGCGTCGAGGCGGCGCCGCTCCCAGTCGTTGGCGCGCGCGGCGCGTGGCTGGAGCTCGCGGACGGGCGCAAGCTGCTCGACGCGATCTCGTCTTGGTGGGCGACGCTGCACGGGCACTCCGAGCCGACGCTCGTCGAGGCCATGCACGAGCAGGCCGCGCGCCTCGATCACGTGCTCTTCGCGGGTGCGACGCATGAGCCCGCCGTGCAGCTCGCCGAGGGGCTGCTCGAAGTCGTCCCCAAAGGGCTGTCGCGGGTGTTCTACTCCGACGACGGTTCCACGGCTGTCGAGGCTGGGATGAAGATGGTGCTGCAGTCCTGGGTGCACCGTCGCGAACCTGAACGGCGCGTCTTCGTCGCGCTGGAGGGGGCGTATCACGGCGACACCTTCGGCGCGATGGCCGCTGGTGATCCGGACCCTTTCTTCACCGCCTTCGCGCCGCTGATGTTCGAGGTTCGCAGGGTGCCTGCCGACGCTGGCGCGCTCGCGGACGCGCTCGACGAACTGGGCGGCCGCGCGGCGGGCTTCCTGCTCGAGCCTTTGCTGCAAGGCGCGGCCGGAATGAAGGTCATGTCCGAGGACTTCGTCCGCGATGCGCGCGCCCTGTGTACGGATCACGGCGTGCCGATGATCGCTGACGAGGTTATGACTGGCTTTGGCCGCACCGGCGCGTTGTTCGCCTGTGGTCGCGCTGGCATCACCCCGGACGTGCTCTGCCTCGCCAAGGGCCTCAGCGGCGGCATGCTGCCGCTCGCAGCGACCGTCGCGACCGAGGAGTTGTTTGAGTGCTTCTTGCACCACGAACGCTCCAGGTTTTTCCCGCACGGTCACACCTTCACCGCGAACCCGGTCGCGTGCGCGGTGGGCGTAGCGTCTTTGGAGCTGACGCTGCAGCGGGACGTCCCCGCGCGGCTCGAGATGATCGGCGCGCGCATTTACGACGAGTTACGTCCGCTAGAGGCGGACCCGCGCGTCCGCGATGTCCGACACCTAGGAGGCATGGCAGCGCTGGACCTCGTCGTGCCCGACGGCGACGCCGGCTATCTCTCTAGCCGCGCCCCGGAGATCCGCCGCGCGGCGGTCGAGAAGGGCGTGCTGCTTCGTCCGCTCGGGGACGTGCTGTACGCCCTGCCGCCCGCGTGCACCTCAGACGACGAGGCCGGTCGAATCGGGCAGACGATGTGCGCGCTCGTTGACGAGCTCTGCTAACGAGGCGCTGCGGGCAGGCACACCGTGGAGGTGACGCTCGCTGCAGGTCATGATGGGTCACGGTGAGCATGCGCCTAACGGACCTCTTCCTCGATGCTGTGACGCGGCACTTTGAGCGCGTCGCGGTCGAGGTGCCGCTGGGTGAGGGGCGTCCAGAGCTGCAGCAGGTCTCTTACGGCGAGTTGGCGAGCATGGCAGATCGCGTCCGCAGCGAGTGCGCTGCCTACGTGACGTCTGAGGTGCTGGTCGTGGTGATGTTGCCACGCGAGACAGCCTGGCTGTATGCCGCGCAGATCGGCGTGATGTGGGCGGGCGCAGGCTATGTCTGCCTTGACGAGAGCTTCCCTGACGCGCACATCCTGCACGTTGTAGAGGACGCTTCAGCGGTCTGCGTCGTGACGGACCGGTCTCGTCGCTGTCGATTCGAAGGTGTCAATGTACCGATCGTCACGGTCGGCGACGACGGCCCACTCCCGTCCACGAGACCCGGTTCGTATACGCCTACTCCTGAGTGGTGCACAGAGCGGAGCCTCGCCTACGCCATTTACACGTCGGGGACGACGGGGAAGCCCAAGGCCGTGTTGGTCGAGCACCGCGGCGTTGTCAACCTGATCACGTCCGGCGTCGCGCGCTTCTCGGTCGGTGTCGAGGACCGGATGTCGCAGAACAGCTCGCCTGCATACGACTCGTCTCTGGAGGAGATCTGGTTAGCGCTGGCTGCGGGGGCGACCTTGGTGGTGATGGATGACGCCACGGTCCGCTCTGGACCAGACCTAGTCGCGTGGTTGCGTCGTGAGCGAGTGACGATCCTCTGCCCTCCGCCGACGCTGTTGCGAACCATGGGGTGCACATCACCCGCCGACGCCTTGCCAGAGCTCAGGATGTGCTACGTCGGCGGGGAAGCGCTGTCCGACGACCTCGCCGAGGTCTGGGGTGGTGCGCTCAGACTAGAGAACGGCTACGGACCGACGGAGTGCACGGTGACGGTCGTACGCGGGCAGGTGCACCCAAATGAACCGGTGACCATTGGATCGCCGGTGCCTCCTCACGTCGCGCACGTCCTCGACGAGTCCTTGCAGCCCGTCGCGCCCGGTGAGGCGGGTGAGTTGTGCATCGCTGGGCCGGGTTTGGCGCGCGGATATCTCGGCAAACCTGACCTGACCGCGGAGCGCTTCCCCACCTTGCCAGGAATGGGGCGCGTGTATCGAACGGGCGACCTCGTCTCGGTCGATGCGCGTGGTCTGCTGCACTACCACGGCCGTATCGATGCGCAGGTGAAGGTGCGTGGCTACCGGATCGAGCTTGAGGCGATCGAGTCGGTGCTCGCGCGTTGTCCTGGGGTGCGCGAGGTCGCGGTCGTCGCGCAGGGTGAAGAGCCGGCCCGGTTCTTAGTCGCGCACGTAGCGCTGATCGACCCGTCGGCTCCACCGGATATCGCGGCGCTGCAGTCAGCCGTCGCGCATGAGCTGCCCAAGTACATGGTGCCGGCGCGGTTCGCGTGGATCGATCACTTGCCGCGCGCGGTCAGCGGCAAGGTGGCCCGTAAAATGCTCCCGGCCGTCGAGGTGGAGGATGTCGCTGAGACATACGCAGACGACGGGTCGACCCTGTCGATCGTGCGCCGCGCGTTCGGGGAGGTCCTGGGCCTGCCGAGCAGTCAGCTCGCAGACGACGACGACTTTTTCGCCGTGGGCGGGAACTCCCTCCGCGCCGCAATGGTGGTGTCGAAGCTTCGTGGCCACCCCGAGCTTGAAAGCGTCGCTGTCCGCGACGTGTACCGCAGCCCAACGGTAAGCGGTCTGCTGAAGACCGCTGGCGCTCGCGCCGAGCTTGTTGGCCAGCGCGAGGTCGACGCGGCGGAGCACGGCTCCTCTAAGGGCAACCTAGTGTGGTTCACGTCGGTTCAGGTCGCCTACTTGTCCGTCGGGTTCGCGCTCGGCGCCGTCGTGGTCTGGGCGATGGTTGAGTATGTCCTGTACTGGTTCCTGACGTTCTCGCTGTCGACGCTGCTGTTCCTGCTGCCGTGGTTGATGACGGCGCTCTACGTTGCGTGGACGATCGTCACCACGACGACGGCGGTGTGTTTGAAGCGCGTCCTCATCGGCCGCTACTCGCCGGGCCGCACGTCGGCGTGGGGGCGAACCCGGCTCCGTCACTGGTTGGCGATCCGCGCGGCGCGGCTGATCCCCTGGGATCTCGTCGAGGGGACCGAGCTCCAGGCGGTCATGCTGCGATTGCTCGGCGCCAAGGTTGGCAAGCGGGTGCACTTTCACCGGGGCGCAGCGTTGCACGTCGCTGGCTGGGACCTGCTGGAGATCGGCGACGACGTGACCCTCGGGCGAGACGTCGAGCTGGGGCTTTGCGAACTAGATGACGGTGACTTCGTCGTGGGCTCCGTCCGCATTGGTCACGGCGCGACGCTGGAGACGCGGTCCAGCGTTGGCCCCGACACTGTCATCGGAGACGGCGCGGTGCTGCGCCCGCTCAGTTTTGTTCCTGCTGGCGCGCGCGTCGCGCCAGGCGACGTCGTCGACGGCGTGCCGGCGACGCCGACGGAGCCGCGCCCGTCGCCCGCGCCGTCGGCTCGGGCCCCTGGTCCGTCGCGCGCTTATCCATGGGTCGTGATCACGTACCGGCTGTGCGCCGGCCCGCTCATGTGGATGCCCTGGGCGCTCTTGCTCTGGGTGCTCGCCGCGTGGGCTGGGATCGACAGCGACGTGATCCGCAACTGGCTCTTGGTGGACGGGCCGTCGTCCAGGCCCGTATTCTTCCTCGGGCTCGTTGGGCTGGCGGTAGCGGGTGTGCTGGCTACGCAGCTGCAGACAGCGCTGATGTTGCGCGCCCTGCCTAAAACACGCGCCGGGTCGTTTGGACGATGGACGCTCCGTTATTGGTGGGCCAGCGTTCGGATGAGCTGGCTGGAAGGCGCCGGCTCTTGGCTCTCTGGGACGTGGTTCTGGCCGCGGTGGCTGCGCCTCGCCGGCATGCGCGTCGCCGATGACGTCGAGGTCAGTTCGATCCACGACGTCCTCCCTGAGCGGACGTCGCTCGGAGGGCGTTCGTTTCTGGCCGACGGTATCTACCTGGGCGTCCCGCACGTGCACCGAGGCTGGGTCACGGTCGGAGACACTGCTCTCGGCGACGGGACGTTCTTGGGCAATCACGTGGTGATCGAGCAAGGGCAGCAACTCCCCGATGACTTGCTCCTCGGCGTCAGCACGGTCTCTGACGATCAGACGATGACGGCGGGCTCATCCTGGTTCGGCCTGCCGGCGTTTCGGTTGCCACAGCGCGAGATCGTCAAAGTCGATGAACGGCTGACCTACAAGCCAGGCGCGCTCCGCTTCGCCAACCGAATCTTTTGGGAGTCGTCTCGTTTCCTGTTGCCGATCTTGCCTGCTGCCATGGCGCTGTGGTGGTTTGATGCGTTCGTCGCCTACGGCTTCCTCGGGTCGGTCTGCGCGACCGCTGTGATCACCGTTTCGTTGCCGTTGATCGTCTTGCTCGCCAAGTGGGCGCTCCTAGGTCGCGTGCGGCCGGGCCAGCACGGCCTTTGGTCTAGCTGGGCGAGTCGGTGGGACTTCCACTACGTAATGTGGCAGTTCTACGGCGGCGGGCTCTTGAGCGCGCTGGAGGGGACCTTGATCCTGCCTTGGTATCTACGAGCGATGGGTATGCGGATCGGCAAGCGGTGCGTGCTCGGCGACGGATTCGCGCAGGTCGTTGACCCGGATATGATCACGATCGAAGACGGCGCGACGGTGCACGCGCTATTTCAGGCGCACAGCTTCGAAGATCGGGTCCTCAAGATCGATTATGTCCGTCTGCGTGCGCGCTGCACGGTAGGTCGCGGCGCGGTCGTGCTCTACGGGGCTGACGTAGGTGAAGATTCGCACGTGATGCCCAACAGCGTGATCATGAAGCGGGAGCGCCTGCTGCCGCGGAGGCGATACGCAGGCGCGCCGACCGATTTGGTCTCGTAGTTCGAGCGGCGAGGCTGAGCTTGGAAGCGCCGTCGCGCCGAGCGCGCCCGCTCAACTGCAGCGCCGGTTGGGGACCAGCCGCGCCACGAAGATTCCCAGCAGCGCCCCTCCGGGGAGCGCGAGGGGAACCCCGAAGCGGCTCTGGAGCAGCCATCCTACGGTCGTCATTAGGGCCGCGACCGCGACCCGCCTTGGGGAGTTGAGCGCTCAGAGCATGTCGTTTTGCCGGTGTATTGTCCGCGGCCGCGATTTGTTGCAGGGGGTTCGACGCATCCCGGCGCCTGCCTGGACGAATCGCTTCAGCGTGGTCGTTCGCAGCAAGATATGCGCCCGATGCGGTCGTTCCTTTGACTGGCGCAAGAAGTGGGAGGCGTGCTGGGACGAGGTGCGCTTCTGTAGCCAAAAGTGCCGCCGCAGCAGGCCTTCGGAGCTCGACGCCCGTCTAGAGCATGCCATCAGCACGCTGCTCGAGCGTCGCGCCGCCGGCGGCACGATCTGTCCGTCTGAGGCGGCGCGCGCCGTCGCAGACGATTGGCGTCCGTTGCTCGAGCGAACGCGTATGGCGGCCCGTCGGCTCGCGGCCCAAGGCGAGGTAGAGATCACGCAGGGCGGCCGTGTCGTTGACCCGGACACCGCGCGGGGCGCGGTCCGGATCCGACGCCGTCGATGAATATGCGGCCGCTCAGGTCGCCCAGTGGAACGTGATCGGCGCGTCGATGTCCGGGTGCAAGCTCTTGTGCACCGGGCACGTGTGCGCGGCGCGCTCGAGGATCAGCTTCTCTTTGTCGCTGTAGGTGCCTTCGACCGTTACGTCGACGGGCAAGCGTCCGATGCGTCGAGGCTCCGCGTTCATGTGCTTTCCGGCCGTCGCGCGGACCCCCTTCAGGTCGATTCCGCGCCGCTTCGCGACGATGCCGAGCGTCGTCAGGATGCATGTCGCCACCGCAGTCGAGACGAGATCGGTGGGCGAGAAGTAGCGGCCCATGCCCATGTTGTCCTTGGGTGCGTCCGTTTGAATCGTGTGCTGGGACGGTTCGTGCACCGCGGTGCAGCAGAGATCGCCTTCATAGGTGGCTTGGATCGTGACCATGCCAGCAGCGTAGCGGCCTCAGGGCTTCTTGGTCAGCAGTTCGTAGGCGCGTTGGATCGCGCGGAAGCGCTCGGTCGCCTCGCGTTGCGCGGCGTCGCCGAGGTTCGGCTGGGCGTCTGGGTGAAACTTCCGGACCAGCTCGCGGTGTCGCCGTCGGATCTGCGAGGCCGTCGCCTGCGCCGGCAAGCCGAGGACGGCGAGGGCGTCGACGCGGGCGTTGGCCGGGCGAGTGTCCTCGCGTTCGCCGCGGCCGCGTCGCTGTCCGGAAAGAAACTGCGCGCGCGCGAGATGAAAGAGCATGCGCGCCCTGGGTTGCGGGATGCCGAGCCCTTTCGCCACGTCGTGCAGGGCCGCGTGTTCGTCGGGGCGGAACTTCCCATCGATGAACGTGACCATCGCGCACCAGCAGAACAAGGTGTCGAGCTCCGGTTCGTCCAGGTTGACGGCGATACGCGCTGCGAGCCCGACGCGGTCATCGACCATGAGCGGCTGCCTCTCCCACGCCCTGATCTCGTGGTCGCTGACCGGGAATCGCGGCAGCAAGAACGTGCGCACGAGGTCCCGCTCACCCTGGCTGATCGGTCCATCGGACTGCGCGACGGCGAACAACAGATAGTAGATGCGGCGCGGCAGCGACGCGCGTTGCCACGCTTGACGGGCAGCATCGCCCCATTCTTTGCGGGTCCGGTCGCGGTAGCTGAAGAGGCGTGTGATGGGGCCGATCGCCGTGAGCGCGATGTAGAACCCGACGAAGCCCAGCGCCATCGTCGCGAGGCCGAGCGGGTCCTTCAGCGGTACGATGCGGGGCACGACCCGGAGACCTGCGGCCGCGAGAATGATGACGCCGAGCGTGAATCGGCCGAGCCAGAACTGCAGAGAAGAACGATCAGCCATTGCCGACGGGTTCGAACGCTACGCAATCGTCGGCGCCGGCGCGATCCCCGGTCGCTGAGTCACGCACGTTGCGCGAAGAAGACGCTGCCGACCACCAAGGCGATGCCGGCGAGGCTCCACGTCCCGGGTATCTGCCCGAACAACAGCGCGCCGAAGGCCATCGCGAACGCGATCTGTAAGTAGCCGACGGAGATCGCCTTGCCTGCGCGCTCTCGCGCGAGCCCCTTGGTGAGGGCCAACTGTGCCACCTGCGTCGCTGCGCCCACGCCCAGCAGCAGCAGCCAGCCCTGCAGATCGGGCGGGACCCATTCGGCGATCGCGAATGGCAGGCTGACAGGCACCGAGATCGCCGGGAAGTAGAAGACGACCAAGATCGGCGGCTCGGTCTCGCCGAGCTTTCGGACAGAGACATAGGCGAACGACGCGAGCAGCGCGCCTGCGACGCCGACGGCGACGTAGGTCCAGGAGATGCCCGTCGCCGCGGCGTCGCCGCCGAATAAGGCCGCTGGCTGCGCGATCAGGATCACCCCTGCGAACGCGAGCGCCATGCCCAGCAGCACGCGGCGCTCGAGACGTTCGCCCAGCCACAGCGAGGCGACGACCGCAGTCAGGACAGGGCTGATGTGGTGGATGACGGTTGCTTCGGCGAGCGGCAGGTGAATGACGGCCGCGTAGAAGCAGATGAATCCGCCAGAGCCGAAGACGCCGCGGAGGACGAGCAGGCGGTTATTCTCGCCCCAGGGCGGCTGCTTGGCGCGGACGAGGCCGACGGTGCTCAACGCCAGCGTGACGACGGCGCGCGCCAGTACGATCTGCATGGTAGGCAGGCCGCGTTCGGCCGCGAGCTTGACCAGCAGGGCCATCACCGCGAACCAGAACGCAGCTTGGACCATGTAGCCGATCCCTCCGCTACGGTGTTCTGCAGGCGAACGCCCGGGGTTGTTCAACGTAGCTTGGCTGGATCGAAGCCGAGGGTGTTCGCCAGCGCGGCGATGCGCGCGGCGGTTAGTTCGTCTGCGTCGCTTGGGGCGCAGAGCACTACGTCGCCGCCTTCAGGGAGCAGCCTGCGGACGGCTGCCGCGGCGGCGCGCGCTACCGCGGCGGGTGGGCAGCCGATGCGGCAGGTGTCGTGATCCTCTCGGAGCAAGGGGTCAAGGACGATCACGGCGGCGGGGCCGTCGGGCGCGTCGCGGACGGCCCGCTGTGCCGCGGCGGTCTCTCGTGGATCGCTGGTGGTCAGGAGGAGCGCGCCGGCGCCGCGTTCGACGGCTGCCGTTGCTGATGCCGGCTCGAAGAGCTCAAGCGTCGGTCGGCGGCTAGCTGCCGCGCGCACGTCCTCGACAGCGCCCTGCTGCGCGTCTGTTGGCTGCGCCGACGCGAGCAAGGCCACTTTACGGACAGTCGTGGCCGCGGTGGGGCGTGGGCCGGCGCTGGTGGGTTGGCTGCGCAGCAGCGCGAAGATGGCGTCGGCTGGTCCCGCGGTCGTCGCGCCGCCGGCCGCGCGGTTGGCCTTCGTCCAAGTGCGCGCGCCGAGTTCGTAGCGGGCGTTGGTCGGCTGGGTGCCTTGGCACGCGAGCAGCGCTAGATCGACACCGGCGCGAGCTCCCGTTGGCGCCTCGACGCAGACGTCGGGCATCGGACCGTCACCAGGGCGCGCGCCGACGACGATCAAAAACGGGCTTTGATCGCGGCCTGCGGCGGCGATGGCGCCGAGCGTGGGCGCGATGCCGCAGTCGACGGCGATCACGAGCGTCGCCTCGGGGTGCTCGCGCAGCGTCGCGCCGAGGTCCGTTGGTGCGCACGCGGCTACGGCGCGGAGACCGCCTTCATCACCAGCTGCGCGTTTCGGCTGCCCGCAGCCTGTCCACGCGCAGGCGAGCAGCAGCAGAAGACCTCGCGAGCGCATCATCGCAGATGATCATGGCGCGCAGTTTGGCCGCTGCAACGATGCAGGTGCAGCTCAGCGGATCGGCGTCGCGAAGAACGTGACGACCGCGGCAGCGACGTGCGCGGGCTGTAGGCGGCTGGGGCGAAGTTCACGCGTCGTCTGGCCACCCGCTGGTTCGCACCAGGGGCCGAAATACAGCTGAGGTGTGGGCGTATCGGGAGGGTCTGCGTGCCAGCTCGCGCCGTCGTGCTCGGGCTCACGTCGCCGCAGCGCGTCTCGGAGCGGGCGCAGGTCTCTGCGCTGCGGCGGGCGGGTCGTTAAGAGCTCACACCAACTCTCTATGCGGTCGTGGTAGCAGTAGAGAAAGCCAGCCGCGCTGTCGTGGACGTGTAGGACACGGAACGCGCCTGCTAGGGTGTCGAGAGTTATGCGGTGTAGAGGTGTGGTTGTCGTGACCGTGCTCAGGCCGACGTCGCATCGGATGTCACGTTGGATGGCGCCGCGTAGGGCGCTGTCGATCTCTTGCTGCACCGTGGACATCTCTGCTTCGTAGAGGTCTCGGTAGCCGCCGGTGTTTTCGATCACAGACTCAGCGTTCTCCAGCAGCCACTGGTAACGAGCGAGCGTCAGCTGCTGCTCGTTGGTGACGCTGCGGAACGCGCCCGCGACCGGGGATCCTGGCCGTGCAAGGTGCTGGACGATGCGATCGATGGCGAAGCCGCGCCAGGTGTGCCAGACGCCGAAGCAGCCAACGCCGGCGGCCGAGAGCAGGATGTCTTCGTAACGGCAGGCGACATCGGGCCGCAACACGGCCAGCAAGGCCGCGAAGCCGTCGGTTGTGTAGTGCCCGTCGACGACATGGTCGGTGTTCGCCAAGAACGCTCGCTGCTCGTCCGGGCAGGCGCGCGCGAAGCGCAGCGCGATCGCGGCGCTGAGGTCGGCTCGCCATGCCAGGGGCGTGCGGTTGCCGGGCCGCTGCGACAGATTCGGTCCGGCGGCTGCCACGCCGTCAACCGAGAGCGGAGAGGTTTGAGATCCGGTTGAACCGGGCTCCACCAGGGCGAGTTTCGATGCCGGGCTTCCCTGGGGCGTCGAAGAGATCATGGGCCGCCGGCATGGACCGAGGAAAATCCGCGTCCAATCTCGGATCGCGACGAAGAGACATCTGATCGCACGGCCCGCAAGGGCACACACGAGCGGTCCCTTCGAAACGAGAGAGCGAAGAGTGGCTTCGGCCGGCGGGGGTGTGAGCCCGCCGGCCGATTTTTTTATCGCCACCGCCTGCGCTGAGCTAGCTGCAGCCGCCTGATTTGCCGTAGAGAAGGGCTTGCAAACCGCCCTGGGACAGGTAGTTTCCCCGGCCCCAACGGCGTGGGGACGTAGCTCAATTGGTAGAGTCCCGGACTGTCTATCCGGTGGTTGCGGGTTCGATCCCCGTCGTCCTCGCCAACAAAGCCCTCTGGAGCGCTGCTCCGGAGGGCTTTTTCTTTTCGAGCCGCGCGCGCGTGTGGCCCGCGGGATGATTTGTCATCGCCCCAGAAAGGGATCCGCCCGAGGCGAAATTTGTCATCTCGCCGCAGCAGCAGGAGGCCTGCCCGGTCCGCAAGCAGGCGGGGCATTTTGGCTGTCATAAACGCGATGGTCTTGCCGTCGGGCGACCGCGGCCAGTCGTGACCGCGCGTCGCAGCGCGCGCGATCCGGTGTGGCGCCTAGGCAGAGGTCCTCACCGCCGGGGTCTTACGAAGTCTGCGGCGCCGAGTCCCTGCTGCAGCCGCAGGCGCCATCGCGGGCGCTCTGACGAGCCGCGCGGCTCGTCGG
>MDTG01347120.1_pt1 | contig 12471 bp, 7 predicted proteins | sample 811421 | NCBI WGS metagenome assembly MDTG01 (sample SAMN05326645, study PRJNA326480) | marine metagenome | isolation source: seawater | place: Pacific Ocean: South East | collected 2011 | reverse complement strand
TATTAGCGATAGGTAATAAGATAATTAAATTTATGACAATACATCTTATTAGCGATAGGTAATAAGATAATTAAATTTATAATATAAATATATTTTTATATCAACGTCTATAATTTTTATCTAATGTTATATTATAAATGTCTCACATTAATGATTTTTTTACAGGCGGAAGACCAAAAAAAGCATCAGAAAAAATGTATACATTAACTAAACCATTAATTAAATTTAAAAGAATTAATGGTAAATCTGTACCACAAGTAGATAAGCATGGAAGTGTTCGTGATACTGATGCTTCAAAAGCAGCAAGAAAAATGGCAAAACGTATTGTAACATCAAAAGAACTTGAAAATGGTAAAAATATTAATGGACCAACAACAATTAAATTTACAATGGTTGAAACTAAAACAGTTGTAGGAAAAGATGGAAAAAATCATTTTGTTAAAACAAATATAGAATATGAAGCATCTATTACTTTATTAAAAGGTAATAAAGCAGTTAAAACAATTAAACGCAAAAATGGTTCTACTCAAAAAATAGAACAAAGATATTCTATTAAAGTTAGTCAAAAATCAAAAGAGCGTCTTTTAAAATCAACTGTTACTAAAAACTCACCTAAAAACTCACCTAAAAACTCACCTAAAAACTCACCTAAAAACTCACCTAAAAAATCAGCATCACCTAAAAACTCACCTAAAAAATCAGCATCACCTAAAAACTCACCTAAAAATGATGATGAAGAAATTGAAGAATTAATTAAAACAATTAATGCTATTAACAATTCAATGAGTAATAATAATAAAAATAAAAATAAAAATAATAATAATAGTATTAATAAATAATTATTATACCATTCCAAACCATTTTGTAATTTCTTGAACTCCACTTTTTCTATTATTATCTTTTCTAATAATAGACTCAATAATACTTTCTGGATTTTTCATAACAAGTTCAAATATCTGCATTACAGGTTTTTGAATTTGATGATCTAAATAATATCTATAATCTACGCTAATATTATTCTCTTTAACATATGGCGGGTATTCAATAATATCTCCTTGTAAAATTTTATTTGTTAATGGTTTTTTACATTTATCATATGATATTCTTCCAAATTTATCTGTTTTCTTTTTATGGTCTTTCATACATGTTGGGCAGTAAAGTCCATTACATGTTTTACATTTATCAACTTTTACTCTTGTTTTACAAAATCTACAACTTTTTATACAATGTTCTTTATGATTATGAATATGATCTTTACAGAATAATTTCATACAATCAATACATTTACAATTTTTAGGAGAAACATAAGCAGAACATATATGACATTGTAATTTAGTTTCATCAATATAACAATAAGGAATTCTATCACTTGGTGCTGGTTTATTTCCAGGGTCTCTTTCGCCCATTCTTTCAGCAAGAACTTTATGTGCTATTTGTGTAGGATTAGCATAATGACCTCTTAATGTCTTTGATATAATTAATTTAGATAAATCTACTTTACCTTTTAATAATTTTGCTACTTCATCCTTAAAATATTTCTTAGCATTTTCAATATTCTTTTCATTTAATATTTTATCAATAACTCCAGCATAAATATCTTTAACAATTGGAGCATTATCACGGCGTTTTAATACAATGCCCATACTTGTCTGTTTATATTTTTCTGTTGAAAATTCATATTTATTTCCAAAATACCGCTTCTTTGAAAAAATACAAAAAGGCCAGAAGACTTTCTCATATTCTAAATTTTGTGGTTTTTTTAATTTACTTGTGACATAAGCACCTGCTTCTTCTCCAATTTCAATTGTATATTTAAGCATTTCTTTTTCTGATAATTCTTGTCCTTTATATTTATCTTTTATATAATCTACAAATGAGACAAAGATAGAATCGGTGTTAAATACCGTGATTTCACCAATACCAGCATTAAAATCACCATTTTCTGTTTCTAAATCATATACATACATGTCATTCGTCTTTTCAATTTCATACATTTTATACAATACATTATTACCTATGCTATGTGGTTTATAAATTAATATATACTCTTTATTATCATAATCTAATTCTATATGAATATTATATGATTTATATAAATAATAATATATCTGTGCGGTTAATTTACTATTTGTTCTCATGATAATTTCATTTTCTTTAAATGATTGTGATATATGTAAATTAGGGACATGTGGGAATTCAACTGGATATTCTGTTGGAAATGAGTGTTTTAGTTTTGTTTTACCAATAATACAATCACTTGGTTTTAGTTTATCACCATTATTATTCATTAAACTATGATCTTCTGTAACATCAACAATTCCATTTTGTGTTTGAATTCGAAAAATTCTTTTATTTGTTTTATGTCTAATAACTTTTTTAATAACATTCCATCTCCCATTAGACCATACTTGATATTTTGTTGTTGCTTTTTCTTTTTCTCTACGATTTGATTCAACAGTATCTTTAACTTTGAAATTTTCATATGGTTTCCATTCATCCGATAAAGTCTCAATTGTTTTAATTGTAATGTTTCCATCAGGTCCTTTTAATATTAACGGTTCGTCTCCAACTACACTGTCTCCATATACTAATTTTGTTCCTTTAAATTTATCTAATGTATAATCTCTCGCAAGAATAACCATTTTACGACCTGTTGCAGTTGTGCTCGCTGCTAATTCTTTATAACAAATACTTGATGTTGCTGCACCAACTTGTCCATATAAACTATTACATACTACCTTATATGCTAATTGAAGACCATCTAAAACAGCTTTCTCAAAATCATTATAAGTTTCCCTAACATTTTTAATTTCTGATTTATTAACTGTTGTATATTGTTCTGTGTCAATATCATGAACTTCATATAAATCTCCTTTATCTTTTAGTAATCCATAACACTCTTTTTCATCATTTCTTGTAATAGTTTCATATTTAATCTTTTTACGTGTATCTTTACGTGCTTTAAGAAGCTTTTTTAATGTTCTTGGTAATAGTGCTTTATCACCATTCTTATTTTCAGCGAACCTACATACTTTATATCCAACTTTCTTTTTCTCTTCTTTTCCTTTTTCCTCTATAAGTTTAAATACATCATATTGAATATCTGTGTAATTATAATCTTCTAAATTATCATAATCTTTATTTCCATCTTCTTTTACTAATTTATCTTCTAAATCATATTCTTTTGCTGAAACAATTGAATCGTGTGAAATATTTTCTGAAATCATTGATGATGGATATAGTGATGCGTAATCCATTACCGCAATTGGTTCAAAATAAACCCCTGGTTTAGGGTCAAATACAATTGCACCTTCATATGAACTCTGATCAACACTATCTTTATCAATATTTTTAATTAAAAATCCTTCTTCTCTACAAATTTGAGCAACAAGACTGAAAATCTTAATTCCTTGACCTCTCATAAATAGATATGAAAATGGAACAAGACATACATTTCCCATACCAATATTATTAGCAATTACTTCTAGTTTCATAATTAAATGATTTACAAGCTCACAATCCTTAATACAATATATAGCGATCTCTTTAATCTTTTCAGGAGAACCATTGCGATAATTAGCAAATAGTTCTTTTGGTGATAAATCTACTTTATTAAGACCCATAAATGTATTCGCAACAGCATCAAGTTTATAACTGTCTAAATTATGGTCTTTTTGAATAAGTTTAAGTAAATCAATCTGAACTATACCTTCTATATCAATCCATTTCAATGTATTATCCCCAAGTGCGGCAGAACGAAGTTCTTTTTCTTTTAATTCTGCTGGTTTTCCTTTTACACGAGATAATCTATCAAGAAATAATGAACTATAATCTCCTGAACCCCGATTAAATACACATAATGATCTTTCATATAAGAAAGTCCAATCAAACCCCCAGATATTGTATCCTGTTATAATTTCTGGGTCAATTTTTTCAATTAATTTTGCCCATGCCATTAATACTTCTTTTTCTGTTGTATATGATTCTACCATAGTATTTTCATCGGGGTCTTCTTCTTTTCCAGATATAGAAGCACATCTTTTAAGTGTGATTATATGTTTAAAAAAACATTTTTGCTCTCCATATTTATGGAATGTTGTTCCAATTTGAATAACTTCATCTGCTCTACGATGTGGATTAGGAAATGTTCCATCTTCACTTGTACATTCAATATCAAATGATGCAATTGTCATTGGAGCAATTGCTGTTTTTTGTACTCCAATTAATTTATTATAAGGAATTGTAATATCAATCTGACATCTTGTTAGTTGAGGACTATTAATTGTATATTCTCTTGAAGGAATTTTAATCCATCCGCATGGTTGAATATTCATTTCATGATAAAAACGAAGCATTGGATCAATTTTAGATTCATATAAATCATTCTTGAAATTGTGATTTAAATTAATTGATGGAACTCTAATAGTTTTATCTACTAATGACTTCTGAAAATTATAAAATCCCCCTTTGTTATGAAATGTAAATTTAGCAAATTTAAATAATTCATTATTTGTAAATCCATAAAATTCTTTTTTACGTATAATCTCTGCTTTACATAACATTTTTGAATTATACTCCCCAACTGTTGTTTTTAATTTTGAAATAAATGCTTTAAAATGTCTAATAGTCCAATTTGAAGGAATTTTTAGAAAGAAATATGGTTTAAAATTCTTAATGTGAATACATACAGTATTTCCTTTGTTTGTTAATCCATATGCTTTTATATTAAACTTTCTTATTTTAACTGGTTTTTCATCATCACTTGATGGTGCTTCAAACTCTTCATCTGATTCTTGAATTTCTTCATTTTCATATTCATCATAAGAGGCCCAATCTATAATTTGACATTCAATTCCAATTTTATTTGAAAATTTTAATCTTTTACGAGAAAAAGTACTTAGCATATGATATGTATTAGTATAAGATGAATAATATTTATACTATTTTATTTTTTCAATTTTTAACCAATTATTAAATATTTTTATTGCATCAAGTATATTCTTATTAGATGATACTTTTTTTAACATACCAACACCTCTATTTCTCATTCCAAGTATTCTATATTTTTTTTGTAATAAATAATATTTATTAGACTCCTTTTTATTACTAATATATTTTCGTGGTAATACATTATTTGGAGTATATCCAGGAATTTTCTGATTTTTATTCATTTGATTAAAATATTTTTCAACTATATTAATTGTTTCTAGTGCTTTATTTTTATCTTTAAATCCTAATCCTTTTAAAGTTGTTATTGGATTATCATCAGTATATAACTTCATTATAATATATATAATATTTATAATAGCAGTAATTGCGTTTAAAGTATTTATATATTTTATAAAATGCATTCTAATATAAAATGCGATGTTCCATATTTTAATAATAGAAGTGGATGTATGACAATGAATGCGTGTAAAGTAAAAAAAGTTATTGAAAATTCAATGAATAATATTATTGAAAGTGATATTAATTTGTCTAATGAAAATGATAAAATGAAATATTTATTTATAACAAGTGCTCCTAGTAATCCAGACCCTACTGTTGCTGACCCATATTGGGGTGTTATAGAAAAGGGATTTAATGATTCTGTTAAAATATTAAGTAATTATCTTGATCTAGATAATACACAATTTATAAGAACAGGAACAATAAATGAAAGTGAAGGACAAAGAATAACAAATCAAATAACATTATTAAAACAAGTAAAAGATAGTTTTAGACCAAATAAAGATTTATTAGCAGTTACAGTTGCTGACCCAACAAATGAAGAACTAGTAAATGTTGTAAAAGAAATATTAGATAAAGGAATAAGTGTTATTACAGTTGATGTTCTTGGTTTTCATGACCCTCGTGTAATTACATTTATGGGACCAGATCCAGAAGAATTAGGTCAAAATGTAGGAAATAAATTAATAAATGATGGTAAAACAAATACACTTATTGTTGGTATAGAAGATGCTTGGGGTAGTTTAAAATCAAAAAGAAGATCTGCTGAGGCAACATTATCAAATCATAATTATGATTTTATTGGATTAAAATCAGATGAATTTTTAGATGATGTAAAAACAAAGAATGCTATTTTAAAAAAATTTAATGAAAGTGAAATTAGTTTTGATAGTATTATATTATTACTTATTGCACCAATTGAAGGTGTTGTTGCTGCGATTGAAAGTAATTCATCATATTCAAATATTAAAGTTTATTCAACTGATAGAGACCCAAGTATAGATGTATATATGAATAAAGAAAATCCAGTTGTTGTATATGCACGTGGATGGAATCAATATTTTATTGGATATGATCCATTAATGGCTGGAATAACACATATTAAGAATTACTCTAATGGTAAAAGACCATACTATATTGGTAATGATGATACTATTAAAGTTCAATTTACTAAATCTGAAAATCCAGCAGATATTGTTGAAGAACCTATAAATCTTTCATATGGGGGTCAAGCAATGATGGGATGGACTTTTATGAAAGAAGAAAAATACTATGTAATTCAACCACAAGATAAATATATAAATAGTAATATTAATTGGGTTAATAAAAATATTATTCCATTAAATTGTAACAACCAAAATACTACACCATTATGTGGATTTTATTCATTATTTCATATGTTAGAAAGTGCATATAATTTAAATTATCCTACAAATAATGTAAAAGAATTAGATATTAATTATTTACTTGATAATATAGATTATTCTGGATATAAATTGAAAAATTATCCATTAGGTATAACTGCATATCAAGAAAATAATGATTCTTTACATTTTAAAGTTATTGATAAATCAATATCTTACAAAAATATTGAAAATAATTATATTAATATATTTAAATTACAAGGTAATTATGAAAAAAATCAATCATTATTAGAAGGAATACCTGCAATGCAACTTCCTTCTTTTGATATAAATGATATAAAATATATTGCTAATAGATGGATTACATTATTACATAAAGGTCCTTTTAATTGTATTATTGATGCAGGACCACTATATTCATACCCTAAAATAGGAGGAGGTTCAATAATAAAAACAATAAAAGAAACAAATGTAGAAATATCAAATGTAAATAAATATATTACATTAGAAACATATTATAGATTATCTCCATATCAACAACAAACAATAAATTTATATGGTTATATACAATTATTTACAGATATTGAATTAACGAATCAATATAAAGAATTTAAATTAATAGTTAATGAAGAAAATAATAAAAATATAGGTTCGTCTGTAATACCCAAATATAGTATTAAAATATCTATCTCAACAGAAGACTATAATACACTAAAAACATTTTTAAAACAAAATAAATTATATGGAAAATCTTCTTCTACTGGTTCTATTTTATGGGAAATAAAAAATATTACATCAGTATATTTTGATAAACTAGAAGATATTTCAGAAACAAATGGAAATGGAGATATACAACCTGACCATGCAGTTTGTGCTGTTGGTGTTAAATGGATTCAAGTTGGTAATGAAAAAAGACCACACATGATTATTAAAAATAGTTGGGGGAATGAATGGGGTGTTAATCCAATAAATTTTAAAACAGATGGGGATAATAGAGGATATATTTTAGTTGATATGTGGGAAAATGTAAATGGATTTGGTCCATTAAATATGTATCGTTGGGGTGCTATTAGATACAGAACTGAGAATGAACCTTCTGAACCATATTATAATGAACCTATTATAAAACCTAAAAATCAAAATATAAATGGAATTTCATTAGATAATAAAATTAAATTTATTTGGAATGAAGATATAAATTATAGTATTAGTTATGAATTAGAATTATTATATGTGCCCACAAATATAAAAGAAGTAATATCTGTTTTAAATAGTTCATATTTATTATCTAATTGTAAAAATAAAAAAGTTAAAGCAAGAGTTAGAGGAGTGTTTAATGATTATAAAGGCGTTTGGAGTAATTATACAGATGTGTTATCATCAAATGTAGTTAGATATGGTAATATAACAGATGTATTACCAGAAGAATTACGTTTTATTTATCCAGGAGATAAATCTATAAACGGTATTTATAAAAAATATAAAAATCCTTTAAATGGTAATATAAATATGATAAATAATCAACCTGTTTATAAACATATATTTAATGAAAGATATTTAATGTATACAAATGGATATACAGCATCTAATATTAGTGGAACTATTGGATGGGTTATTAGAACAGTTTCAACATATGATAGAAATGATTATAATTATCTTTTAATGGGTCCAACGCAATCAAATAATACAGATATACCAAGAACAGGTTGGTTAAAATGGAATAATAGTATATGGGTCGAAGATAATGATATTACATATTTTATAGATGACGAACCTATAATAAAATCGCCTTCTATAATTCAAGATAATGATTTCTCTTTTATAATTGATATTAATAATACAAGTGCTAATTATATTAAATATTATCAAAGTAATTCTGCGGTTGAAGATAAATCAGCATATTCTATACCTGATAGTAATAATATAGAACATTATTCTATTACACACTTTAAATTACATAATTTAGATAAAACCAAAAAATTTTTACATATTATATCATATCAACATAAAACTTCTGATAATACAAGTAAAAGAATTATTTATGAAAATTATGATATTAAGAGTGATACACATAAGTCTTGTAAAGAATGTAATAGCGGATATTGTCCTTCAACAAATACTTGTGCAGAATTTAGTCAAATATATGGTAGATATAAATGTGATAATATAGATGACCCTGTTGTATATGACTGTAATATGTATTGTGATGGTATTATAGATGAATGTGGAGTATGTGATGGAGATAATTCTACATGTACAGGATGTGATGGTATTCCTAATAGTGGAAAAGTTATAGATGAATGTGGAGTATGTGATGGGAGTGGTGTAAATGAAATTGGTTGTTGTAATAATCAATCAAGAGATTGTGAAGGAAATTGCGGAGGTACAGCAACAAACGATAATGAATGTAATGTATGTATATTAGGAAATACTGATTTAAATGCTCCATATAATAGTAATGGTTGTTGTGGATTAAAAATTAAAAATAATTTAGGAGAATGTGTTAATAAAGAAGATATAGTTAATTCAATAAATTCATGTGGATTTTATGGAAATAATTTAGAAACTGGATTATTAGATAATGGAAAATGTTCTATATGTGCTGATGGATATAGAATGAATGACTGTGGATTTTGTATAGGCAATGGATTAGATAATGATGAAAATACTGGTAAAAATATTAATGGATGTTGTGGATTAGATATTAAAGATGAATGTGGTATATGTGGAGGAAGTGGTAAAAATAGTGAAGGATGTTGTTTAGGATTAAGTAAAGATGATTGTGGTATATGCGGTGGTAATAACGTAAAAGATGAATTTGGTTGCTGTTTAAATAATCCTCCTGATGAATGTGGTGTATGTGGAGGTACTGGTATTCCAGATGGTAAATGTGATTGTAATGGTAGTAAATTAGATGAATGTGGTGTATGTGGTGGGAATAATACATCATGTTGGGGATGTGATAGTATTCCTAATAGTGGTAAAACATATGATGTATGTGGTGTATGTGGTGGTGATGGAACTAGTTGTTTAGGATGTGATGGTATTTCTAACAGTGGTAAAGTATTAGATGAATGTGGGATATGCGATGGAAATAATTCTTGTAAAAATGTAAATAATGAAATTAATGATAATAGTTGTTTTGACCATGGAATTAAAGCAGGTATTAGTTATTCTTGGTCAAATAAGAATGATATTTTAAAAAAAATACAAGCACATTATAATAAATCCAATTCATGGGATCAGTTAGACGCATATTCAGTTAAATCAGTATGTTTTAAACATGATAATGAAACACAATATACTATTAAAGATAATGTTTGGGTTACTCCCGATACTATTTTTACTTTATTAAATACTTTAAATCCTTCAACCTTTTGGGGAGTTGGTAATTTTAATATCTTATAAATATATATGGAATTTTCTTTAACAAGTAATTCTTTTAATATATATACATTAAAAGATAGTGAAATTAAATTACATTATAATAAAAATGATAAACATTCAATTAATTCATTTAATTCAATTACTTCAATAGAACAAAATTATAATGCTCTTAAAAAAAGTAGAGGAGAAAAGAATGTATTGCCATTTAAATTTACAAAAATAGATTGTAGCGATGAAAATAATAAAGAAGTGTGTGTTAATAAAACATCATTACCACAAATAACATTTAATAATAGATATAATCAAGAATTTAAAATAATAGGTGATGTACCTAAGAATAAAATAACTAAATTTATTAAAAATAAAAATAAACTTATTAAAGAAAATAAAGATTATCCATTTTTATGTATATTATATTTTGATACTTCAACAGAAGTTTCAAATGAATTTATGCATATATGGAGTCATATTACAGACCAATTTGAAAATATATCAATAATTAAACTTGGTGGGATTAATTGTAATAATAATAATTATTGTTTAAATTTTGAATCTATTCCTCATATTCAATTAAAAATAAAAAAAACAAATGAAGAAATTAATTATACGGGTGATTTAAAATTTAATAATATTATGAAATTTATAGCATCATACTTAGATAATCCTGATTATTTATAAATAGTATAAAAATTGAAAAAAAAATATATATGAAAACTATAAATATTATTATGGATACTTTTAAAGATAATGTAAAACAATGGGTCGAATTAGACAATCAATCCCATAGATATAAACTTGAAATGGATGGACTAAAAAAAAAGAAAGCAGAATATGAATTAGAACGTGATAAAGTTGGAGATAATATTCTTAACTTTATGGAAACAAATAATTTAAGTGATAATGAAATTGTTATTTCTGATGGTAAACTAAAATATTTTAATAGTAAAACTTCAACATCAATCTCCCAAAAATTTATAAATGAAAGACTTAAATTATATTTTAAAGATGAAAATAAAGCCAAAGAAGTACTTGATTTTATTTATAGTGGTCGTGAAACAACAATTACACCTGTTGTAAAAAGAACAAGAGCAAAAATGACTAAACATGATCAACATCAATAACATTAAAACTTGTATATTCTTTTATATATGCACTTAAACCATAATTATTATTATATGATTCTTTTGATATACTATACGCATCATTTAGCTTTGTAATAATTAATAATACATTGGTTAATAAACTAGTAATTGTTTTAACACTATAATAATATTTTAATACTAATATAGTACTTAATGACCAATTCATAACTGTTGTTAGTAAAAGTATTTTAGTTACATTAAAATAATTTTTATTATATTTATGTAGTCCTTTTTTAATATCTTCATATTTATCTAAAACATTAGGTAAATAATAATCTCCTTTTTCTTTATTTATATCTAAATATTTAATCATATACATTTCTCTATTAAACTCAATATAATATAATGATAAAAATGCAAATATATTAATTACATTTATTCCAATTACTATATTTCCATAATTAGATTGTCTATCTATATTTTCACTAAATGAACATATACCATTATCACATTTTTGTACAACTGATATAGATAAAAATGATGCCATTGCTACTTTAAATAGTTCAATCATAAATGATGAATATACTTTTAATCTCTGTTGACTATCTTGGTCTTTTTCAATTACTTTAATCTCTTTTTTAGTATCATGTAATGTATTATTTTCAGATGGTGTATCTGTTTCTTCTAGATTAATTGTACTTAATTCAATAGTTGTTGTCATAATAAATCTATTTATATTCTATCTTTTAAGTATTTATATAAAGATATATATAATCTATTATTTATAAATGAAGATTTTATCATTAGATATTGGTATAAATAATCTTTCATACTGTATATTATCTTGGGAAGAAGGAAAATATATTATACATCATTGGGGTATTCTTAATGTAAATCCATACGAAGAAATAAATAATGAAATTGCTAAACAAAATAAAGATATTGACAAATCAAATAAAAAACTATTAAAAAATGATTTAAAAAATAATTGTAATGAGGATGAAACAAATGAGAATAAAATAAATGAGAATAAAGATATATATGTTCAACCAAAACTAACTAAAAAGAAAGTAAAGAAAAAACCATCGATTAATCAAATAGCACATGAAATAACAACTTTATTTGATAATACGAAACATTTATTAGATTGTAGTTATGTTCTTATTGAAAATCAACCATGTATGAAAAATCCAACAATGAAATCAATTCAAATGATAGTATATAGTTATTTCTATATTAGAGGAATAACAGATGCTACCGAAGATAAAAAAATAAAAGATATTGTGTTTTTATCTGCTAGTAATAAATTAAAAGTATATGATGGTCCTAAATTAACTTTCGATGTTAAATCTAAATACACATTAAGTAAAAAACTTGGTATAGCACATACAAAGTATTTTTTAAAAGAT
>MDTG01383346.1_pt1 | contig 12472 bp, 11 predicted proteins | sample 811421 | NCBI WGS metagenome assembly MDTG01 (sample SAMN05326645, study PRJNA326480) | marine metagenome | isolation source: seawater | place: Pacific Ocean: South East | collected 2011 | reverse complement strand
TGCGGCGAATCGCCTGAGGATTGGTGTTTCGAGGGAGACTTTGACAGCACCTCTGACTTCCACGGTGTCAACTACAGCGCGAACGGCGGCGATGGTTTCGGTCGAGCCCCCAGCCACCCTGTCATGTACAACCCGACTGTCATGACTGCAGCAGATGTGGCCGCGTTGCAGGATGCCCTCCGAACGATGAGCCTCGGACCAAACGACGGTGGTAGCCAATCGGACCTTGACATCCTCGATGGTGTCTTCAGCACGCCTGGCTTCACCATCATCGACACCGAGTCCCACCTCGGAACCTATGGCAAGTCCATCGAGAATGTGCCCGGCATTGAAGCCTACTTCAACGAAAAGATCTCAAGTTGAGACGAAGCACGTATCCGGGGTAACCTCATGCGTGCAAGTTTGTTGGCGTTGCTGCTGATTTTGCCTGCGGTCAGTGGGTGCCTTGGCACCTCTGAGGAGGGACCCCCTGCGTTTGAGTGGCCCGAGCCTGAACCCATTGTTGGTTGTGAACTCACCTCGGGCAGCAACCTCAGCTGCGACCAATGGCTGAACACCTCCTCTGCAGTGATTGACATCGTTCCGCTTGATACGAACGTCATCGTGAGCATGTTGGACGGGACCATTGCGCGTTGGGTTGGGAACGAGACGCAGCCTTTGGTCAACCTGACGTCCACCGTCAGCACCTGTCACAACGAACAGGGGCTGCTTGCTTTCGAAGCCATGGACGCCGACCCAAGCACGAACACAGTCCTCATCGCTTACGTGGAAGCTGGCCCTTGTGACCCCGCGCACGTCTCGGACGTCGCGGTGGCTGTCCTCGACCTTGACCAAGGCCTCGATGCCGTACCGGACGTCGTGTTGCGGCTTCCACAGATCAAACGCAACCACAACGGTGCAGACCTCGTCAGGTTGGAGGACGGTAGTTTCCTGATGTCCGTGGGCGATGGCGGTGGCTCCAACGATCCTTACGGGCATGGACAAAACACGACGTCACTCCTTGGAGGCATCTTGCACTTTTCCGTGGAAAACGGCTCAGCCGTACCCGCAAGCAACGTTTCTGACGAACAGGATGATTTCCTGCTTCATCATGGATTGCGCAACCCATTCAGAATGGCTCAAGACCCTGCTGGCGGTTTGTGGATCGCTGACGTCGGACAACGGTGCTGGGAGGAAGTCAATTACATTCCAAACTGGGATGTTCCCACCAACTTTGGCTGGAATCAACGTGAGGGCCACATGCCTTTCTCGGCAGATGCCCCTTGCGATACACCGTCAACTGAACCACCTGCCGGGTTGGTGGATCCGGTCTTGACCTACGGTCATGATGAAGGCCGTTGTTCCATCCTCGGCGGCCCATGGGTTGAGTCGTCCGTGTTGACGCCGACGCCTGGATTCCTCTACGGTGATTTTTGCTCCGGTGAAGTCTGGGTGGCCCATGCAGGTGATCTGGGCACCGAGTCCACCCTCATCGCCGACACGAACCTGTTCATCGTTGGCTTGGCGGTGGCTGATGACGGCACCATCCTGCTGTCGAGTTGGACGGGTGGCGTTTACGCGCTGAGCGCAAATTGATGCTTCTGTCCACTTTGTGCATCCAGCAGCATGACTGCTGCAGCGACCACAATTTGCAATGCAGCAAAGAGGGCGTTGTACGACAGCGCAAACACCAGCCTCGGGTACGACGGTGCAAAGGCCAACGTTGCCAGGCAACCGACGATGAGAAGGCCTTGCAGGGTGAGGTAAGGACGCAAATCAACGCCAGCGCGCATCAACGCCCAACACAAGGATCCGATGACGACCAGCAGCGGCATCACCACCATCACCCCAATCCATTGATCGGAGGGGTTACCTCGAGCTCCAACGTAGCCCCCGTTCAAGACCACGGTGCCCGGATCAAGTTCCCTGGGATAAGGGCACAAACCTTCGTGGCAGGTTTGTACGCCATCCACCTGACCGAGCATGGTCCACCATGTCGCAACGAGCACCCACGGCAACACGGCCTGGGTGACCCAGAGGTAGCGGGTGACCTGCCGGTCTCCTGTTGCTTCCACCAGCCGTGGGGCTACCACAAGCACGCATAGGCTAGTCAAGGCAGCCCAAGGACCCCAAATCAACAGCATGTGGCCCGTCAGGGCGGCCTCAAACACACCTTTGGGCAGCGTCCCCGAGCGCGACTTGTTCAACACACCCCTGGCCGCTGTCATGTACACCACCAGCAAGATGCCCAAGACCACCCAGTCCACGAAGGTCGTCCTCGCAAAGCGGACCGCCATGACCGTGATTAACATCCACAGCACCGGCGACATTGGGCGCAAGTGTCCATGCACGTGCAAGGTCCAAACACCAGCGGTGAGGGCGAGGAGGACCAACGAGAACAGCCCGCTTGTGACGCCTCCAAATGGGTCCATTCGTACCAACTCGAGCAACAGGTTGCCGTCCAAAATCCGTCGATGAGGGAGCAGCAGGCCAAGGGCAGCCAAGGCGGTCAAGCCAGCCGTCCAATCCAGGCTTGCAATCGAAGGAGATGTTCGTAGGCGTTCCACCACCCTTCCAAAGCCCCATCCAAACAAGACAGGGAGAACGAACCAGACCCTCAGGCTTCCGTAGGACGCGGCAAGCAGCACGAGAACGGCGCCTACGGCAGGCGCTGAAGCATTCCACGAGGGCAAGGGCCGGTTTTGCCCAGCTCTGAACGCCAGCAATCCGACGCTTCCCATGCTCCCCACCACAATGGCTTGGCTTGCATCTCCAAAGAGCAGCACGAGGAACGTCAGTCCGAGCAGGCCACCGATCTCCCGGCGGTCAGCACGAGCATGCCCGTCCGTCCAGTCTCCATCAGGCGCCAGTGCAAGACGCGTCAATGCTGCAGCTGCCACAGCACCAAGGCCACGCGGGACCATCGCGGACCAACCAAGGGAGGCCTGAGCGGAAAGGAGAACGATCAACCCCGCGCCACCCGCGAGCGCGCCGTACCAGCCCCCGCCGTGCCGTCGATGTGCCCAACGGGCTGCAAGGCCGAGCAAGACCGCCCACGTCACGGCCGAAAGCGCCACGTCAGAGGGTCGGTTAAGGCCTTCATCGCTTTGGACACGTGACCATTCGATGGTCGATGCATCGAGGGGCGGACCGCCGTCCTGGACCTGATGGAAGGTGGCCCGTTCAACGGCTGCCTGCCAATTCCATGCCTCCAACCGTTCGGCCTCACCGGGGAGGAGGGCCAGGGCATCGAGCGGGATTTGACCGTGCAATTGGGCGGGGAAAGGCAGGTCAAGCAATGCAGGGAGAAGGGCGGCAAGGTCGCGTTGGTGCCCATCGAGGGTCACGCCCTGACGCACCCCACCGCCGATGAGCACGGCGGCCACTTCCCGCGTCACGGCCTCAGAGGAACCGTGGCTTCCGGTTGAGGTCATCCCATGATCTGCCGTGACGATCGCCGTCCACCCCGATGGAAGGGCGTTGAGCACCTGATCGACTTGTCCGTCGACGTGAAGCAATTTTTTGTGGTAAGTCTCGGTTTCAATGCCCCAATGATGGCCGACCTTGTCGGTTCCAGAATAGTGCAAAGCCATGACGTTGTGTCTTCTCTCTTCGAGCCATTCCAGTCCAAGTCGTGTGGTTTCAGCGTCCCCATCGTAGTAGTCACCGTTGCCGCCGAAGGTGTTGACAAATTCGATCTCAGGGAATGGATCGTAGAGGTTCCCCATGACGTAGGACCCGACCATGCCCACAGTGTAACGTGGGTCCTCCGCTGCACTGAGCCACGGGTCGGTACCTCCTGGATGACTCAACCTAAAATTTCTGAAACCATCCACAGGCGCATTGGGAACGCCCGTCATCATCTCACTCGTGGCTGTGGCCGAGAGGGTGATGGGTCCCGTGGTGAGGGAAAGCACAGCGCTACCTGTCAAGCGGTCGTGTAGCTTGGGCATCTTGTTCTCATCAAGCATGATGCTCTCACCCACTCCGTCGAGGAGGATCAGCACCACGCCTTTGCTGAGCGGCTCGTGGCTTTCAGGAGCAGGAAAGACCGCGTTTGGTTCCTCTGGATTGCCGTAGACGTAAGGTGCGGTATGGGCCAACAGAGGCAGCGTCATCAACGCGATAAGCAGGGCTGCAAGGCCGCGTTCGTTCACCCTTCCACCTCAAACCTCGGTGTCCGTCGACGTGGCGTGAGCAGCAACTGCCTTGTCTGGGCTCAACATAACGGACATCCAACTGGCTTTGGGCACATCATCTGACTCAGAGATGAATGAACGAAGGCGCCGTGATACGGCATCAATGCACACCACGACCAAGAAAATGACCACGATGAGCGCCATCACGGTGTCGTACAGAAGGAAGCCAAGGTAGTACGACAGGTAGTACCCAATGCCCCCCGCTCCCACCAGCCCCAGCACGGTGCCGTGCCGGACGTTGTATTCGAACATGAACAACAGTTGACTGATCAACCCGTTCGCAGATTCAGGGATGACGACGAAAAGGAAAATTTCCGTTCGGTTCATCCCCATGGCTCGGGCGGCTTCGATGGGCCCGTTGGCCAGCCCTTCAAAAGACTCGAACTGAAGTTTGCCGAGGTAGCCCACCGTATAGAAGGCCATGGCGAGAACGCCCGCGAGCGGCCCTAGGCCGACGATGGCCACGAAGAGGATGGCCCAAATGATGCTGGGAAGACTGCGCATCCCCGCCAAGATCAGACGAGCAGGCCCTCCGACCCACGATGGTGTAAGGTTGCTCGCTGCCAAGGGCGCCAAAAGAATGGCTCCAAGAAAACCAATCACGGTTCCTACGAAGGCCATTTTCAGGGTCTCGATCATCCCGAGGTAGGCTTTGGAGCAGAAGAAGCCAAACGCAGCTTCACAGGGCGGGTAATTGCGGGCTTTCAGAATCGTCCAATTCGGTGGCCAGAGGCTTTCGGTGACAAGACGACGGAGGTTACTCCATCCTCCCTCAAAGCGTGACCACTGTCCCGCGGCCAAATCGTTCATGACCACCGCCGTCAGCAGCAGCAGGCCAAACGTCAGCAGGCCAATGTTGAGGGTGCCTCGATTCATTCCTCATCACCTCCTTGAAGGGGGTGCAGAAGCGGGTGCATTCGACCGTCGCGAACTTCAAGCACCCGCGTGCAATACTTGAACGCGCGCTCGACGTTGTGCTCGACCACCACCAGGGCAGAAGCGTCTTCCCTCACAAGCCGGTGGATGGCGCCAAACACCATCTCGACGTTTTCTGCATCGAGTTCACTGAGAAATTCATCGGCGAGGATGACGCGAGGCCGCTGGGCAAGGGTGCGTGCGGTGGCGGTGCGGCGTTGTTGACCACCCGAGAGCCGCCGGACCGGTTCACGGGTTTTGTCGGTCAACCCCATCGCCTTGATCGCTTGGTGGGTGACCGTTGCCTTCCATTGACGAACCGATGTGCCCTCCGGCGGCTTGCGTGCAGTGGCCCGCGCTCCCAAGGCGACGTTGTGTTCCACGGAAGCGTGACGAACAAGGCCAAGCCGCTGAGGGATGTAGCCCAATTCTCCGTTTCCATTGAGCGTGTGCTCGAGGCTGCCTTTGAAAGGAGGAATCAGGCCGGCCAAGGTCCTCAAAATCGTGGTTTTTCCAATTCCGGAAGACCCGATGATTCCAATGATGTCGCCAGGAAAGACTTCCAAGTCAATGCCTGAAACAAGCTCACTGTCATACCCCACAGACAGCCCGCGGGTGGACAGAATCGCTTCATCGTCCACGATAGACGGATTTCGTTTACCCTAAAACCCCTTCCGCATGACCCAACGGGTTGATTCACCGTCGGTGTCGCTGACGCGCGGCTTCCACACACGCGCAGGCCACGGCCACTTGCAGGTTGTAGGACGGCACGAAGCCGTGCATAGGCAAGCGTGCCACTGCATCGGCCGCGTCGAGGGCCGTGGTGCTGACGCCTTCCGCTTCGGCACCAACGATCAACATCACGTCGCCGGTCAAATCAACCTCAGGCAGATCCGTGTCTCCGACGTCCTCAACCACCACAACACGGTATCCTTTCGACATCGCAGAAGCGATGGCTTCCTCGATGCGGCATTCCACGACGGGAATGAACCTCGTTGCTTGCATGCTGCTGTGACGGAGGTCCTTCCATGCGCGGCCAGGAATTGGTTGCTTCGTGGCGAGCACCACGCCCGCCGCACCTGCGACTTCCGCGGTGCGTACCGAGAAGCCCATGTTGCCGGCATAAGCGACCCCATCGAGGCAAAGCAACATGCCGCCGCGCGACATAAGTTCCTCGATGTTCACTGCCCCCGGATCCCGGCCGACCAAGGTCAGCACGGTTGGAGATGCTTGGTCACCGGGTTGTGCCATCCTCCACATGTCGCGCTCTGTGATTTCGTGAACGGGGACGCCTGCAGCACGTGCTTGCTTGCACAGGCGTGCGATGCCCTCGTCGTGGTCTTTCAGGACAAGCATGGCTTTTGCTTGGCCTGAAGCAAGCGCCTCCTCCGCGGCCATAACACCCTGACGCTGCATGGTGGGGCAGCCGACGAAGCGGTCATGAGCCTGATGCTGGGTTGAGGCATCATGGACGCAGATCGGTTGGCGCATGCCAAAGCCCACCCCCCGCGGTTTTTGGCCCGCGTTGAATCCTGCCGAAGCCGGGTGCAGGAATGCGACGGCGATGGTCTGGCTGCGATGCTTGTGGACGAGGCAGACCTCCTCATCATCGACGTGCGTGAGCGTCATGAGTTTGAGGCTGGGCACCTCGCCGGGGCCTCACACGTTTCCAAGGGCGTCCTGGAACGGGACATTGAGGGCTTGGTGGACAACGTCGACGCTCGCCTTGTGTTGTATTGCGGGGGCGGGTTTCGCAGTGCAATCGCCGCCGCCTCCTTGGTGGACATGGGATACACCAACGTGTGGTCGGTGTGGGGCGGCTGGCGGGCGATCAAAGCGGTTGGCTTGGTCGAGTAGCCTCAGGGATCGCGGAGGTCGGCAAGCGCCACTTCGATGGTTGGAATGGGCACGTCGATGTGATGTCGACTCGTTTTTGGCGGCGTCCGCTCACCGCGCAATGCCAGATCAATGATCTCCTGCTTTGTGATGAGCTCACGTCCACAACCAGGCCACGTGTCCACCGCAATGCGGGTTTCGTTAAGGTAATCGAACAGCAGAGCGGGCATGCGGTCCAAACCCAGCACTTGGCCGACGGTGAACCGATGATGACCGTCAAGGATGGTGCCTGTGGTGCGATCCACCAGCAGGGGCAAGTCCACGTGACCTTCTTTTTCGAATTGAGTCCGAAGCTCGTCGACACGGTGTGGCTCCACTTCTTCGTGGGGCTTCAGCCACGCCATGTCCACCAAGACGACCTCCATGGCCCGCCCGGTGTGCGGGTGGCCTCATCAATTTGCCCGCTTGCAGTCCGTCATCCTGCGGACTCGGGAAGGCTCCTTTCTCCGTCCGAGGCTTCTGTTGTGGACGTCGATGCATCCAGCAACGGGGGCGTCCAACATTCGAACAATCGCCCATGTTAAGGCTCAAAACCACGGGGGAGGGCTGATAAAGGGGCGGAAGGTCGGCAACTCGCTGAGGTGTCCATATGACGAAGGGACTCTACCACCATGTCCGCGAGACTTGGCAGCAGCCAAAGGCCGCTCTGCCGCACATGTACCGGCAGGCTCGCATGGCCCAATGGCGCCGTGCTCCCGTCTTTGACCGCGTCGAGAAGCCAACCCGCATCGATGCCGCTCGCCGACTCGGCTACAAGGCCAAGCAGGGCGTTGTCGTCGTCCGCACCCGCGTTCGCCGCGGTGGCCTGCGCAAGGGCAAGGTGCACATGAAGCGCAAGCCCTCCAAGGCCGGTGTTCGCAAGATCACCATGGGCAAGAACATCCAGCGCATCGCCGAAGAACGCTGCGCTCGCCACTACCCCAACCTCGAGGTCTTGAACTCCTACTGGGTTGGCCAAGATGGGAAGCACAAGTACTACGAGGTCATCCTCATCGACACTCATCATCCTGCCATCATTGCCGACAAGCAACTCGGCGTGTTCTCCCAGGCGAACGGCCACAACAGCCACCGCGGCCGTGCGGCCCGTGGCTTGACCTCCGCCGGCAAGCGTGGACGCGGTCTCTCCCGCAGCAAGGGCAAGGGCGCCGAAAAGCTCCGACCTTCGCTCAAGGCGAACCTCAACCGCGGCAAGTGAGCATCGTCGCTCCGACGTTGGGTTCAAGGTTGGACCCCCTACTTCATTGACGAGGGAGGGTCATGGACGTCAGCGCGGTGCGTGGCAAGGAGGTCTTCCTCCCCGACGGACGTCGGTTGGGCCGCGTCCACGATGCGGTCATCGATCTGGAAGGTATGGCCTGTTCCCACCTCTTCGTGACCGAGACCCCAGCCGAACTGGTCGAGCAGAGCATTGACGTCGCGGTGCCATGGCGGTGGATCCGTGGCGTTGGGGACGTCGTCGTGTTGCGCTGGTTCCCGCAGACCCCAATTCCGCTTCCCTGAGGTGCTCCGATGCTGGACCTCCACGTGCTCGGAACCGCTTCGGCGCGTCCGACGACCAAGCGTGCGGTCAGTGGCTCGGTGTTGGCGTGTCCGGAAGGTTTGATCATCATCGACCCAGGAGAGGGCTTCCAAGACCGATTCACAGACGCCCGCCGGCATCTGAAAAGCGAATTGGGTACACCGCGGCTGCGCAGCCGCCGCGTCGCAGCTGTGCTGCTGACCCATGGGCACCTCGATCACACGTGGGGCCTGTTGCCATGGTTGCAAACCTCAGGACTCGACGGTCGGACGGAACCCTTGGTCGTTGCCGGTCCGATCGATGCCCATACCTTCGATCACGTGCAGGAGCACGGATTCAGCAGCCCCCCTCCAGAAGGTTTGGCCGCCTCAGACGTTTGGCGCCAGATGCGCGTCTGGCATGATCTTGGTGCCACCAAGGAACTGCTCGGTTACCCCATCACGTGGCGCCTCGGGCACGTCGCTTCGGGGCGTTGGATGGACGTGACGCCAGACGAGGCGGTTGAATCAACGCCCGTTTGGTCGCCGGCAGGGTGGGTCGAGCATCGCTTGACCCCCATCGTGTCGAGGCATTCTGTCCCGTCGTGCGGATGGCGCATTGACGGTCCGTCAACGGCCCTTGTCGTCTCCGGCGATACGGCTTCTCCGGGACTGGAGAGTGATCTGCAAGGTCCTGATGTCCTCGTTCATGAAGCCACATACCTCGAGGAGCATGCGGACCGAGCGCAGGGCCACCTCCACAGCACGGCGGCAGGTGCCGCTCGCACGGCGTTGCACCTTGGTGCGCGTGGGCTTGCCTTGACACATTTCAGTGCCCGGTTGGCCGAGGTCGGGTCTTCTTTGGGCGAAGCCGTCGCTGTGCTCAAGGAGGGTGTCCCCTGCGTGGCTCTGAACGACGGCGACCGGTTGACCGTCCAACCCGACGGGGCCGTTCACCATCTTTCACGTGGGGACGTGGGATGGGAGGCTATGCTGCTCGTGGAAGGCAGACGTTGAAAGCCGCAGCAGCGATGTGGTCTCCATGCGTCGTCGTTGTGGTGCCCTGATGGTGCTGATGCTTCTCGCGTCGATGCCCGTGGTTGGTGCCGCGGGTGGGCGGGCAGCCCCAGACTGTGCTTCGGCGGCCTTGAGCGATGTGTCCGGCGCTGTTGCGGTCGATGCCGGGTCATGCCTCGACATCAACCTCGGTGTGCACGCTCCTGGCACGGTGCTGGCCTTCGACCTCCTCGTTGCAGACGATGCCGTGGACGTGCTGATTTTCGACGAAGCGGGCAAGGCCCCATACGACCTTGGCCAGAGTTACCGCAGCGCGATGACCACGCCAGTGTCCACCGAGTCGATGCTTGGTCAACAGGTGTTTCATTGGAAGGTCCCCGCTTCCATCAACGCGAAATCGTGGTCGCTGGTCATGGACAACCTCGCTCATGACGGAGACCAAGGTCAGGGCGACCAGGGCGGCGCTCGCGCTCAAATCAGCGTTCAGGTCAGCGTGCTGCAGGACGGTTCCCTTACCACGGTGCACGACCTCTTTGCCGTGCTGGCCAACACCAGCACATGGCTGACTGAAGACGCAGGGCTCGTTTTGGATGCAGGCACGTCAATTCAGGTTGAAGCATGGGCCTTGGATGGCTCAGCCGACCTCGCGTTTTTGACCGATGGGCAACGCAACGCATGGGAATCAGGAACACAACATGCTCCGGGTGCTGGCACCGCCTTGCTCGACGTGTCCACGTCCTCCACGCTCACTTGGACGGTGCCTCCGTCTTTGGACGGCGTGCCGATGCACCTCATGTTGGATGGAGGTGACGCCATCGCAGGAGGAGCGCCATCCGCTCACCTGCGCACCACTGTACGACTTACCCTCGATCCCCCCATGAACCCCGTCGTTCAAGACGACGGCAACGGCTCGACAACCCTTCTGCAACCCCTTCTTTTGGACGCCTCAACAACCCCCGATCGATTGAACCGCTTGGTGGATTGGTTGTGGGATTTGGACGCTGACACGGACGAGGACAACGACGGTGACGCCACCAACGACGGCTCATGGGCACCGTGGAAGAGCACCTCAGCAACTTGGAATCAACCTGGGAGTTACACGGTGACCGTCCACGTCAGGGACGTTGACGGTCGAACCGCGATGGCTCAGCATCAGGTCACCGTCACCGATGTGGTGGCTCCAACGGCGAAAATCTCCTCCTTGGGCGCAGAACAACCCGTCGAAGACGGGTACCGTTTGGACCCTGAGGCCGTGCTTCGTCTCTCCTGTGCTCCATCAAGCGATGACCATCGCGTGGACGTGTGCGCGTGGGCCATCGACGGTGCATCTGGAGGGCAAAACACCACCATCGTGGCGTCGTGGTCGGACTCCGGCGAGCACATCGTGCGGCTGACGGTGACCGACCCGAGTGGGAACACCGACGTTCTCGAACGTCGTGTCGTGGTCGTTGATCGAACAGCGCCTCGTCTGTCCGCCACCTCGGTCAGCGCGTTACCTGCCTCCGTGGTTGAAGGGGTCCCAACCGTGGTTCGCGTTAACGTGGATGACCCGGTTGATGCCGCTGAAACGCTTCGTGTCCATTGGGACACCAATCCGCTTTCGGACTCGGACGGCAACGGCGTGCCGGACGACGACGCTGACCTCCTCGGTGAAGAAGTGCAACTGAGCTTCGATTCAACCGGGGAACGTGCTGTGGTCATCACGGTGTTCGATCCTGCAGGGAACACCGACCGAACGGTGTGGAACCTTGATGTCGAGGCTGCTCCGTCAACGTCGACTTCTGGTGGCTTCATCGCTGTGGGTGTCGGCCTGGTGGTGGTGGTTGCCGCAGCAGTGGTGGTGCTTCGTCTGCGTCGTATCGCACCGGTTGAGCAGGACGCAGCACCTGCTCCAACCGCTGAGGAGTCGGCCGAGCAGGCCAAGGCCGCGGAAATGGCCTCCATCTACGGGTCGGCACAGCCACAGGGGTCAACGGTTCAACCCGTCATGGCTCCCACCTATTCTGCCCCTGCCCCGCCCGTGGCGTTGGATGAGATGGCCCAATCGCTTCTTGTCGGCGGTGATACCGAGGGTGCAGGAGGCATGACTGGGTTCGAGGCCTTGGTGGATAAGGTCGCGGAAGAACCGGTCGCTGTGTTCAAACCAGTACAGGAGACGAATGTTTCACCGGCTCAGGATGAGACGGACGCACCTGACGCGCCCGCAGGCAGCACGGCTTCGTCGGGCGGTCGCTTGGAATTGCCAGCGGGTCTCGTCGACATGCTCGAAGAGCAAACGGATGGACCGCAGTAAGCGTTCAAGCCGACGCAGGACAGGGAAGGGTTCACAACAGGCGAAGCCTGCCTGTCAGCATGCAGCGAGGCGCCGCAAGGCTGCTCCATCCAGGAGTTCGGCCGAGTCAGGTGCAACGGCGGGCTCCCGCGATCGTGCTGTTGCTGCTCTTTCTTGTTCCAATCGTCCAACCAGTGACCACCGCAGAGGTCGCATCGGATGACTTCGGTATCCTCGACGCCTTGGACGAGTTGCTCGAAGACCGTTCGGTCAGCAGCTCTGATCTCATCGCAGAAGAGATGGCATCCAGCACCCTGTTGTCGGTGGACGCCGCCGCGCGTGAGGTCAGGGAAGGGGACGCCATCGTTGCTGCAGAACGTTTCCTTGACGGTCTCGAGGTGAGGGATTCAACGCCCTTTGAACCCGACCACCCGCGCGCCTATGACTTCCTGCTGGATGCTGAAAACCACAGCGGCGCCGGTCTTCCAGACAACCTGTTCCAGACGTTGTTTTCCGTTGAGAATTGGGAGGTCACCGATCCTTTGGCGATCGGCATCAACACCTACGCCATCTACCTGAATTTCAGCACGAAGAACGACGGCCCCTCCTACGAGACGTGGACGTCAGGGACCTTCACAGGCGAAATCACACTCGGTGCGGACCTCAACCTCTTCGACAATTACATCGACATCGACGG
>MDTG01229253.1_pt1 | contig 12472 bp, 11 predicted proteins | sample 811421 | NCBI WGS metagenome assembly MDTG01 (sample SAMN05326645, study PRJNA326480) | marine metagenome | isolation source: seawater | place: Pacific Ocean: South East | collected 2011 | reverse complement strand
TGACCGTCCGGGCCGCTCGCGGCGGCAACAAGCCGCTGACGCTGCCGTTCGGCACCCGCCTGCTCGACCTGCGTCTCCCGCCGCCGGGTGACGGCGTCGAGCCGCGCGGGCCCGGCCTGCGGATCCAGTCCCTGGCGTCGGCCCTGGTGAGCACGCCCGCGGCGGCCTTCGCGGCGCACCCGAGAACGCTGGTGACGGCGCTGTGGATGCTCGACGACGTCGACGCCCTGGCCGCCGCGCTGATCGACGGCACCCACAGCACCGTGGCGGGCCGGCTGATAGGTGCGCTGCGGCACGTCGCCCGCGACGACCTGGCGGCGGCGCTGACCGAGCGGCTGACCGCGGCGGACGTCGCGCCGACGGTCTCCGATCCGTTCGCCGGGCCGACGCCATCGGCCCTGCTCCGCCGCAACCCGTCGCCCTATCCGAATCGGACCAGCCTGCGCCGGGCGTGGCGGGACGGCCGAGCCCGGGTGCTGGATGCCTGGGCCGCCGCACCGCAGCCGGATGCCTCGGGACTCGCCCCGGCGGACGCCGGACGGATGGTCGAGCTGGCGGCCCCCGGCGACCACGCCGGCGCCTGGCGGGACGGCCTGTGCGACGCCTGCGCCGCCGCGGAGGACGAACTGGGCCACGCCGCGCCCGGCGAGGCGGGCGCAGTGGCCGCGGCCCGGCTGGGGGACTGGCATCGGCGGCTGCTGGCGCCGCTGACGCGGGATGCCGGGCAGACGTCGCAACGTCCCGCCGGCACGCTGCGCCGGCGATCCCGCTACCGGCGCGGCGCCCTCCACACGCCGCCCCGCCACGACGCCATGCGCGACCTGCTGCCGGTGCTGTTCGAGCAGCTCGATGCCGAGCCCGACCGCCGGGTCGCCGCGGTGCTCGGCCACGCCCTGCTGACCTACCTGGCGCCCTTCGACACGGGCAACGAACTCCTCGCCTGGGCGACGAGCCGGGCGCTGCTGCGCGCCGCAGGGTGTGCCGGCGTGCCGTCCGCCGGCGCGACGGCCGGCGACTACCGGCAGGCCCTGGAGAATGCCTGGTTCGGCGCGCCGGAGCGCCTCACCCGGCTGCTGGCCGGCGCCGCGCCGGCGGACGCCGCGGCCCTGCCGCCTGTCCAGCCCGCGGATTCCTGGTAGGCTCGCGGCCCCGAAATCCGCCCGGTATCCGGAGTCCGCCCTGACCCACCTTCGCATCGCACCGCTGCTGGCGCTGGCCGTGGCCCTCGTGCCCTTCGCCCTCGACGCCTACCTGCCGGCCTTTCCCGACATTGCCCGGGACCTCGGCGTGCCCATCAACGAGGTCGGGCTGACGCTGAGCGTGTACGTGTTCGTGCTGGCCGCCGGACAGCTCGTCGGCGGCCCGCTGTCGGACCGGTTCGGACGCCGGCCGGTGGTGTTCGCCGGACTCGCCGTGTTCATCATCGGCAGCCTGATGGTCACCACCGCGACCTCGCTGCCGGCCATGATGGGGTGGCGGGCGCTGCAGGCCTTCGGCGGCGGCTGGGTGGCGGTGAGCGTGCCCGCCATCGTCCGGGACCAGACCTCGGGACGGGAAACCGCCCGGCTGTTCTCGCTGATCTCGCTGATCATGTTCATCGCCCCGGCCATCGCGCCCACGGTGGGCACCGCCCTGATGGCCGTGCTGGGCTGGCACGGCATCTTCGAGTTCCTCGCCCTGTACGCCATGCTGGTGGCGGTGCTGCTGCAGACCCTGCTGTTCCCGCGGGCCCCGGTGGGAACCGGTCGCCGCGAGCCGCTCGCCGCCCTGGTCACCAATTACCGGCACGTGCTCGGTCACGGTACGGTGATGATGCTGGTGGCGCTGCAGGCGGTGGCCTTCAGCGTGCTGCTGATCTACCTCACCCACGCGCCGTTCCTGCTGCAGAACTGGCTGGGGCTCGACAACCGGGCGTTCTCGATGGTGTTCGCCGTGAACGTCGCCGCCATGGCCGGCGTGTCCCTGCTCAACCGGCGCCTGCTGCACCGCCTGGAGCCCTATCAGATTCTGCGCGTCTCGGTGCCGCTGCAGCTCACCGCCGTGCTGGCGCTGCTCGCCATCATCGTCACCGACGCGCCGCGCTGGCTGGTGATCCCCGGCCTGATGGCACTGATCGGCACCATGGGCGCCATCGCACCCAACGTGCAGGCCAGCGTGATGCAGTTCTTCCGCGAGCTGGGCGGCACGGCGGCGGCGGTGCTGGGCGCCGTGCAGTTCGCCGGCGGCGGCGTGCTGAGCGCGCTGTCGGCGCTGATCGTGCAGGGCCATGCGGAACGGGTGGCGCTGGCCATGCTGGCCTGCGCCTGCGCGGCGTCACTGCTGGTGTGGCCGGTGGCCGCCAGGCTGCGCCAGGCCGGGCCGGTCGCCTGACCGGCCGTCAGGGCCGCAGCTTGTAGCCGGTGCGGAAGATCCAGGCCACCGCCGCGATGCCGGCGCCGAGGAACACCCCGATCATGACCACGCTGGCGGCGAGGCTCACGTCGGCGCTGCCGTAGAAGCTCCAGCGGAAACCGCTCACCAGGTAGACCACCGGGTTGAACAGGATGACCTTCTGCCACACCGGCGGCAGCATCTCCACCGAGTAGAAGGTGCCGCCGAGAAACGTCAGCGGGGTGATCAGCAGCAGCGGCACGAGCTGGAGCTTCTCGAAGCCCTCCGCCCAGATGCCGATGATGAAGCCGAGCAGGCTGAAGGTGACCGCGGTGAGCACCAGAAAGGCCAGCATCCACACCGGGTGCTGGATCTCCAGCGGCACGAACAGACCGGCCGTGGCGAGAATGATGAGCCCCAGGATGATCGACTTGCTGGCCGCCGCGCCCACGTAGCCCAGCACCACCTCGAGGTAGGACACCGGCGCCGACAGGATCTCGTAGATCGTCCCGGAGAACTTGGGAAAGTAGATGCCGAAGGACGCGTTGGACACGCTCTGGGTGAGCAGCATCAGCATGATCAGCCCCGGCACGATGAACGCGCCGTAGCTGACGCCGTCGACCTCGCTGATGCGCGAGCCGATGGCCGCGCCGAACACCACGAAGTACAGCGAGGTGGACAGCACCGGCGAGACGATGCTCTGCAGCAGGGTGCGCCGCGTACGCGCCATCTCGAAGCCGTAGATGGCCTTGACGCCGTGGAGATTCATGTCCGCTGCTCCACCAGGTCGACGAAGATGTCCTCCAGCGAGCTCTGCTGGGTGACCACGTCGGTGAACCGCACCCCCGCCGCCTCGACGTCGGCGAACAGGGTGTCGATGCCGGTGTGGGCGCGCTGGGCGTCGTAGCTGTAGACGAGCTGATAACCCTCGCCCTCCAGGGAAAGCTCGTGGCTTCCCAGGCCCTCGGGCACCGCGGTGAGCGGTTCGGCGAGTTGCAGGATCAGCCGCTTGCGGCCGAGGCTCTTCATCAGCGCACCGGTCTCCTCCACCAGGATCAGCCGGCCGTGGTCGATGACGCCGATGCGGTCGGCCATCTGCTCCGCTTCCTCGATGTAGTGGGTGGTGAGAATGACCGTGACCCCGCTGTCCCGCAGCTCGCGCACCAGCGCCCACAGCCCCCGGCGCAGCGCCACGTCCACGCCGGCGGTGGGCTCGTCGAGAAACAGGATCGACGGCTCGTGGGACAGCGCCTTGGCGATCAGCACCCGGCGCTTCATCCCGCCGGACAGGGTGATGAGCTGGTCGTCCCGCTTGTCCCACAGCGCGAGCTGGCGCAGCACCCGCTCGATGTGGGCGGGGTCCGGCGCCTTGCCGAACAGCCCGCGGCTGAAGCTGACCGTGGCCCAGACGGTCTCGAACGCCTCGTTGGTGAGTTCCTGGGGCACCAGGCCGATGCGGCTGCGGGTCTCCCGGTAGTCGCGGACCACGTCGAAGCCGTCCACGGTCACGCTGCCGCCGGACGCATTCACCAGACCGCAGATGATGCTGATGAGCGTGGTCTTGCCGGCCCCGTTGGGACCCAGCAGCGCGAAGATCTCGCCCCGGCGGATGTCCAGGCTGACGTCCTCCAGCGCCGTGAGGCCGGACTCGTAGACCTTGGACAGCCCCTGTACCCGCACCACCGCATCGGTGCCGTTCGCCACCCGGGCGCCCTCGGCGGCGCCGTCGGCGGCCCCCAGGTCGAGGGTCATGAACACGCTGTTGGGGTCCTCGGCGTAGCTGCCGAACGGGGCGCAGTAGCGGAACCCGAAACGCTCGTAGAGGGCCCGGGCCGGCTCGAAGTGCGCCATCGAGCCCGTCTCCAGAGACAGCCTGGCGTAGCCCCGGCGGCGGGCCTCGGCGATCAGGTGTTCGAGCAGCCGCGCGGCGACGCCGCGCCGGCGGTGATCCGGCGCCGTCCGCATCGACTTGATCTCGCCGTGGCCGGCGTCCAGCTCCTTCAGCGCGCCGCAGCCCAGCAGCGCCTCGCCCTGCCATGCCGTCCACAGGGTGACATCGTCCCCCCGCAGGCCGTCGAGGTCGAGCGCGTGGGTGCTCTCGGGCGGCGAGTGGGCCGCCATCTCCGCGAGATGCTCGCGCAGCAGCGCCGCGATGGGCGCTCCGGTCAGGTCGTCACGTCGGATCTGCATGACCGGGCATGGTACGTCATCCGCGGGCGCCGCGGCGCATCAGCGGCGCATCGGCCGCTCATCGATCGTCGGCGGCCCCGGCGGCCCGGCCCCTGGACGCGCTGCTGCGGCCGCCCTTGCGGGCCGCCCTGGCCGTGGCCTTGGCGTTGCTCGCCTCGACGAATCCGGCGATCGCACCGTCGAAGGCGAAACAGCGCTCCAGGATGGCGACGTCCGAGGCGACCACGCCGGCCTCGCCCAGGTAGTCGCGCCAGCCTCCGGTGACGGCCAGCACCTCCCGGGCGACGGCCACGGCCCGATCCCGGTCGAGGCCCATGCGATGGGCGGCCGCCTCCACGTTGTCCCGGCTCGGCGTGTTGCCGAACGCACCCAGGGCGATGGCGTGGGAGCCCTGCAGGCCGGTGTTGGGGACGATGTCGTAGCCGGGCGTCAGCCGGTACTCGGCCTCGCCGGCGCGTTTGTAGAAGGCGTGGTTGCGCAGGTGATCGTCGGTGTTGCCGATGGCGACGTTGAACAGCAGCCGGCGGAAGATCTCTTCCGCCAGCCCTTCCGTGCGCGAGCCGATGCGCTTGCCGAGCTGGAGGATGCCCGGATAGGACATGGCCGCCTCGTCGAACTGGGTGATGTCGAACTTGTTGATCAGGCTGGCCACGGACACCAGGTGGTGCTGGCCGGCCTCGTCCACGTCGAACCGCTCCACCAGCACCACCGGCCCGCGGTCGGTTTCGGTGAGCGTCACGTCGGGCACCTCGATGCCGGCGTCCCGGGCCATGCGCATGGCCGCGAACTCCACCTTGCACATGTCCACCAGGTCGCTGTCGCGGCCGAACTTGGCGATCCACTGCCGGCCGTCGTGCTCGATCAGGGTCTTGGGGCGGGCGCCGCCGAGACCGCTGCCGTGGAAGAAGTAGGGTTCCAGGGACCGGTCCACCTCCTTGCCCGCTTCGATGTCCGCCGCGATGTGCTGCAGATGCACCAGGTTCTCGAACGGCCGCGGCGGCGTCGGCTTGGGCGTGTCGCGGATCTCGGCGGTGAAGTGCAGCGCCCCCACGCCCTCGCCGGACGCGGCCAGCAGAAATTCCACGTGGGTCACCGGCGGCGGCCGCCGGGTCTTGGTGAGCTGCCGCCGGCCCCACTCGTCCGGGCCGGCGTCGATCAGCACGCCGAACACGCCCGGTGTCTCCCGGGTGCGCGGATTGACGTGGACGTCGCCGTTCAGCGGCAGGTTGATGGGGTCGAGCGGGAATGCCCGGGCGTCCTCGACGTAGGCACGGGCGTACTTGAAGCGGCCCTGCTTGTCGTCGACCAGAAGCTGACCGGCGAGCACCTTCTCGCCGTCCCCGAGATCGACGTGAACGAACAGCTTCTCGGCGGCCATCAGATTTCCCACTCGTCCTCGGCCGCCGCGGTCTCCCGCTCCGGCCGCGCGCGCTGGCGCAGGGCGCTGCGCGCCAGGGCTTCGCCCAGGGTGTCGTCGCCGGGAGCGAGCACGCGGTCGAGGGCGGTGGGCTGGCCGAGCACGTCGAGCACCGACAGGTAGGCGGCGACCATGATCCGGGAGGACCCGGCCTCGACCTTCTTCACCGAGCTCTCCGACAGCCCGGCTTTCTCCGCGAGCTGCTCCTGGGTCCAGTTGCGCCGCAGCCGCGCCTCCCGCAGGCGCTCGCCGAGGCCGGTCAGGGCGCCCAGGGCGGCATCGCTGACGACGGCGTGGGCGCGGGATTTCCTGGGCATGTTTAAACCTGTTAGCGCGATTATGGTTCTATTTGAACCGATGATGCCGCACACGCGGCCTGCTGACCATCCCCGGGGGCGTTATTGCACCCGAATCAGGATGATGGAGGTTTTTATAACCCCGAACCGTGAACCCGTACGCAGTAACCGAATTTCTCATTCAGGTTCTCTTGCATCCTTTTAATGTTTTAGTAGGTTTATATAGATTTGCCGTGCCCGGCCAAGGGATCCGGACAGGCTCCGCGGGCCGTCGCCCCGATTCGCCGATATCGCCAGATCATGGCGGGATTCGCCTGCGGGACGCTCTTCAAACCCACGCTAACTATCTGACTTCGTTGAGCTTTGTCATTGGCCCGCAAATTGCTGATACCCATGGGACCAAGGAGGAAATCGATGGAAGTTCTCGGAGCCCTGTTCCTGATGGTGTGCGGCCTGTTCGCCCTGCTGATCTGGCTGCTGCCGATCATCCTGATCGCCGGCTCGGATCGCACCAGCGGCGGCGAGAAGGCCGCGTGGATTCTGGCGGTGATCTTCGTGTCCTGGTTCGCCTGGATCTTCTACCTGCTGCTCGCCCCGCTGAAGCAGCCGGAGCGCCGCTACCGCTACTGAGGTCCCCCGGGGCCCGCCCGGACGGTTGCCGCCGTCCGGCGCGGCCGGCAGACTGCCCGCTCCGCCGCGCCCGGCGCGGCACCTGGCGGAGTCCAGCCGTGTCAGAGCCCTACTATCAGCCCGGACGCTTCGTCGACGTGGACGGCGTGTCCATCCACTACGCCCTGGACGGCGACGCCGCGGCGCCGACCCTGGCGCTGGTCAATCCCGCCAGCCACAACCTGACCTGCTGGGAGGTGGTGCTCGACGGGCTGCTGCGCGACTTCCAGGTGCTGCGCTTCGACATCCGCGGCACGGGCAAGTCCGGCTGGGGGCGCGACGACGACTTCACCTTCGCGCGCTACGCCGACGATCTGGCGGGCCTGATGGACGTCCTGGGCATCGACCGGGCCTTCGTGCTCGGGGTCGCCTACGGGGCCCGCACCGCGGCCCGGTTCGCGGTCCGCCACGAGCCGCGGCTCTCCGCCCTGGGACTGTTCGACGTGGCGCTGATCCCGCCCGTCGAGCAGAGCGGCCAGCGCGAGCTGGGCGCCAGCGCCCGCCGCATGCTCGCCGAAGCCGGCGAGCCCGAGGTGCCGCTGCGCAAATCCTGGCGCTTCTACGAGGACCGGGAAGCGGCCCGCAAGGCCCACACCGCCCACGAGCGGGAATCAGACCTGTCCGAGGGCCTCGGCCATCTCGAGGTACCGGTGCTGGTGGCCTGCGGGCGCCAGGACATGAACCTGGCGGAGGCGCGGCGGATCGCCGGCGCCATACCCGGCGCGGACTTCGAGATCATGGAGATGACCGGCCACGGCTCGCCGTTCTTCCGGCCGGGACTGTTCGTGGCGCTGGTGCGCGGATTCGCGGTCAGCCGCGGGCTGCTCGCCGCCGGACGGTGACGCCCCGGCGGCCGCCGCTCAGCCCGAGTCGTCGTGCAGCCCGATGAGCTGCTCGTTCGACCAGATCTTGCGGACGAAGCGCGGGTTCTTCGACGACATGTCGATCTGATACAGGCTGCCGCCCTCCCGCACCGGCAGCCCGATGATGCGCGACAGCTCCCGGGCGAGCCAGGCCTCGATCTTCAGCACCACCAGCTTGCGGCGCAGCCGGCCCTGCTCGTCCCGGTTGAGGATGGTGGGCAGGGTGTTCAGGGTCAGGATCTCGTCGACGGCGGTGTTGGCCAGCTTCTGGCGACCCTCCTCGCTGGCGTAGAAGTGGGTCACGCCGAACACCAGCCGGCCCGGCTGGATCTGCTTGAGGAACTGGCAGGTCTTCACCACCGTGGAGCCGGTGCGGACCATGTCGTCGAGCAGCACCACGTCGTGGCCGTGGATCTCCTCGAAGGACGTCTCGCTCTCGGGGTGGAGGGTGATGGCCACCTCCCGCTCGCCGGAGCGTTCCTTGTCGAGCAGGATGATCTTGGCCTTCGGCAGCCCCAGGTGCTCGTGCAGCGACTTCACGAAGTCCCGGGCGCCCTTGTCCGGCGCGCACAGCGCCAGGCCCTCGCCCTCGGGCCCGCAGTTCACGATGTTCGAGTGGCGCAGGTAGTCGACGTAGATCTCGTAGGGGATCAGGTTGTGGAACCGGCCCTCGAAGATCTCGCGGAACATGGTCTGCACCGCGTAGGAGTGGTTGTGCACGGTCACCACGGCGTCGACGCCGGCGAGCTTGAGCATCTCGGCGTAGAGCTTGGCCGTGAACGGCTGGCCGTCGAACTTCTTCAGGTCCTCCTCGTCGCGCTCGAACATGGTGTCGCCCAGGTCCGGGCGCGGGCCGCGATCCTGGGCGCTGTAGTAGAGGTCCGGCTCCACCAGCACCACGTCGGCGGCGCCGTTCTCCTTCGCCGCCCGGGCGATCATCATGGTCCGCATCGCCAGGTTCTGGCGGCTCACCAGCCGGCTCGAGGTGCTGACGATCACCACCGTGCGGCCCTCGAGCTTGCGGCCGATACGGCTGAAGTCCCGCTCGTCGGAGATGAACCGCGGGCAGAACTCCGAGTTGGCGAAGGTCTTCATGCTGATGAGGTCGGCCACGTCCTCGGTCTGGCCGACGGCGAAGGCGACGTCGATGGCGAACGGATCGTCGGACGAGTTGCCGACGACGATGACGTCAGAGAGTTCGAGTTTGGCAGCGGTCAAAGGCTGGCCCCGGTTGCCAGGAGCGCGCATTATCCCAAGGGCGAAGGGCTGCCGCCAACCTCGGCGTAACCCGGCAGCCCCCGCGGACACCCCCCGCAGGAGCGGCCTCCCGGCCGCGATCTCCGGAAACGGCGCCGTCACCGTGACCACGCCATCGCGGCCGGGAGGCCGCTCCTACGGGGGACCTCGCATGGGATGAGGGGGAAACATGAAACGCCTGGCGATACTCTGGCTGGCGTTTACCGCCGCCGCCACCGCCGCCGAGCGTCCGGCGCCGCCCGCCGGGCTGACCGTCGACGGGGCCGGTGGCGGCACGGCCTGCCCGAAGCACGTGGTGGTCACCGGCTACTGGCCGCCGACCAACGAGATGCTTAGGCCCTGGAGCACGGATCCGGCGCAGAACCCGGACGGCTGGCAGGGCCGCGACTGGCGCGGCCTCGGCTTCGACGTGTACGCCTACTTTCCCGAGTTTCCGCCCGACGGCGTGCCCTTCAACGACCCGCGCGGCTCCGCCGGCTTCATCGGCAGCGCGGAGTCGGACTTCCGGGTGGACTATCAGGACACCTCCGCCGATTTCTGGCGCATCATGACCGACCGGCGCCCGCTGATTCTCATCACCACCAGCCGCGGCGGCGACATCGGCTGGGAGGTGGAGGCCTTCGAGGGCGGCCACGGCAGCGGTGACGGCGACCCCGCCGAAGACTGGATCAGCGACGACCACCCGCCCGAGACCCTGCCCGTCCGGGACAGCATCGACCCGCGGAGCTGGGACGCCATCAGCCGCTTCCGGGCCGGCGAGCGGCTGGCCAGCCGGCTGCCGACCGCCGAGATCGCGGTCGCCGCGCGGATGCTGGATCTGACGGACGTGGCGATCGACGAGCAGACCAGCGGCAACTATCTGTCGGGCTTCATGGGCCTGCACGGCCTGTACTACGCCCTCACCCACGAGGAGACCGTCGCGGCGGGACACATTCACGTGGGGCGGGACGTGCCCGCCGGGGACGCCCGCCGGCTGATGGAGGTGACGCTCGAGACCGTGCTCGGCCGCTACGATCCCGACGCGCTCGGCTGCTCCGACTGACCAGCAAGGCCCGCTTCGGTGACTGGATCGCCCGCGATCCGCGAGTGATACATGACCCGGGGCCGGCTCATGTCCCAGGGGCACGCCCGGTGCAGCAGGCAGCGGTTGTCCCACAGCACCACGTCCCCGACCTGCCAGCGGTGGTGGTAAACCCGGGGCGGCCGGCACGCGAAATCCACCAGCTCGTCGAGCAGCCGCTCGGACGCCGTCTCCTCCAGCCCGGGAATGCCATAGGCGTGGCGGCCGATCAGCAGCGAGCGCCGGCCCGTCTCCGGATGCACCTTGACCAGCGGCCGCAGCGGCGCCTCGTCGTGGAAGCCGTAGCCGCTGTACTCGCTGTCCGTGCCGTGGGCGTGGCCGAGCCTGGCCTGGCTGTGGACCAGCGAGTGATGGGCCGACAGGCCCTCGATGCGGCGTCGCAGATCGTCGTCGAGGGCGTCGTAGGCGGCCCGCATGTCGGCCCAGCCGGTCTCGCCGCCTTCCTCCGGCACCACGTGGGCGCTGAACACCGCGCCCTTGGCCTGTACCGGCATGTAGGTGCTGTCGGCATGCCAGCCCATGTTGCCCCGCAGCACCTTCACCACGTCGTCCGTGCCGTCGTCGGCGCGCAGGGTGCCGTCCTTGCGGACGTTGCTCAGCGGCGCGATGTCGAACTCCATGTCGCCGAAGCGCCTGGCGAACGTCACCTGCTCGGCGGTGGAGAGACCGACGCCGGGGAAGATCAGCAGCGCATACTCCAGCCAGGCGTCGTACAGGGCCGCGAACCCCGCGTCGTCCAGCGCGGCGAGATCGAGCCCGGTGATCCGGGCGCCGAAGGTCGCCGGCAGCGGCTCGACCGTGAACGGCCGCGCGCTCACAGCAGCAGCTCCGGCCGCTCGCGCTCGATCCCCGGGCGCAGCTCCCGCAGGGCGTCGTCCAGGGCGTCCAGCGCGGTATCGACCTCGCCGGCGGTCATCGGCGTCGACAGGCAGTACATCAGCCGGCCGGCGCTGGCGACGCCGCGCCGGAGCATGGACAGATGCAGCAGCCGCGGCAGCGGCCCGGCCTTCGCCATGGCCGCGAGCGAATCCCGGGCGTCGTTCACAGGCGCGTCCGTCCAGTGGATGTTGCTGAGCGAGGCGAGCCCCGTTGCCTGGCCGCGCAGGCCGTTGTCCCGGAACACCCGGCCGACGCCTTCGCGGAAGCGCTCTCCCAGAACCGCGAGCCGTTCCAGGGTCTGCGGATCGAGCTGCCCCATGGCGGCGTGACCCGCCGCCATGCTGAGCGGGTTGCCGCTGAAGGTGCTGGCGTGCATCACCGGTTCCGCTTCGTCCGGATGGAACATCCGCATCAGCTCCCGCCGGCCGCCGACCGCGCCGATGGGCAGTCCGCCGCCGATGATCTTGCCCATGGCGGTCAGGTCCGGCGTGATGCCGAGCTCGCCCTGGGCGCCACCGTAGCCGGCGCGCAGGGTGATCACCTCGTCGAAGATCAGCAGCACGTCGTGGGCGGCCGTCGCCTCGCGCAGGGCGCGCAGAAATTCCTCGCTGGCCGGGATCATGCCCATGGAGCCGAGCGCGGGCTCGACGATCACGGCGGCCAGCTCGCCGGCGTGCCGCTCGATCAGCCGGCGGGCGATCTCCGGCTGGTTGTAAGGGCAGACCACCGTGTCCGCCAGCACGCTGTCGGGAATGCTCCGGTCCACCGGCACGGGATGCGGTGCGTCGAGGGGGCCGCAGCGGTCCGGGTGGGGCACCAGGCTCACCTCGGCCAGCTCGAAGCTGCCGTGATAGCCGCCCTCCATCTTCATGATCTTCTGCCGGCCGCTGAAGGCGCGCGCGCAGCGCAGGGCCATCAGCGTCGCCTCGGTGCCGGAGCTGGTGAAGCGGAGCTGCTCCACCGACGGCACGCGCTCGACGATGAGCCGGCCCAGCGCGACCTGGCTGCGGGTGGGGGCGGCATAGGCGGAACCCAGCGTCACCTGCTCCTGAACCGCCTGCACCACCGCGGGGTTGGCATGACCGTGGATCAGCGAGGTGAAGTTGTTCATGAAGTCGAGCAGCCGGTGGCCGTCGGCGTCGTGCAGCCAGGGCCCTTCGGCGCGCTCGATGAACAGCGGGTACGGCGCGAAGTGCGCGCTCATGCGGGTGTCCCCGCCGGGAAACACCTCCCGGGCCTCCTCGATCAGCGCCGCCGAGGCGGACGACCAGTCGCGATAGGCCGTATAGACCTCGTCCCGCAGAGACGTCATGGCGGTTCCTCCCAGATCCCCGATGATTCGAGGTTACCCCGTCCCCCGACCGGACGCGATGCCCAACCCCAACCCCCCGTAGGAGCGGCCTCCCGGCCACGATAGCGAACGCGCCCGGCCGGATTGGACCCGCGGGTT
>MDTG01151556.1_pt1 | contig 12472 bp, 14 predicted proteins | sample 811421 | NCBI WGS metagenome assembly MDTG01 (sample SAMN05326645, study PRJNA326480) | marine metagenome | isolation source: seawater | place: Pacific Ocean: South East | collected 2011 | reverse complement strand
TTTCACAGATTTTAGAATATATTTTTGAAATTATTATAATACTCTTTATAAAAGTAAAATGATTTTATTAACAGGATCAACAGGATATATAGGTTCTCATATATCTTACATTTTTAAAAAAAACAAAATTAAATACATTGGAATTGATAATTTTTCAAAAAGCTCAATAAATAATACTATCAACAAAAAACATTTTTCAAAACTAGATTATGGTAATAAAAATAAAATCAAAAATCTTTTAGCTAATAATTCTATTTCATCGGTCATTCATTGTGCTGCTTATGCGTATGTCTTGGAAGGAGAAAGAAAAAAAAAGATATACTTTCATAATAATGTTCAAAAGAGTAAAAAATTTATTAATGAATGTATAAGAAGAAAAATTAAAAATTTTATTTTTTTATCTAGTTCTAATGTTTACAAAGACTCAAATAAAAAAAAAATAGAGAATTCAAAAATTAAAATATCACATATCAAAAACAATTATGGTAAAACTAAATTTTTAATAGAAAAATTTTTACTCTCTAAGAAAAAGAATTTTAAAAATCTTATTATTCTAAGACTTTTTAATATTGCTGGGTATACTAATGATTTTAAATATTCAGAAAAAATTATCGATAAAAATTTAAGAATTTTTCCATTAATTTTTAAAAATATAAAAAAAAAAAAGATTATTTCTATTCATGTTAAGAATAAATATAAGCGTTTTATTTATCCAAAAAGAGACTATCTTCACATAAATGATTTATTAAGCTTAATTACTAGAATAATTAGAAAAATTAATAAATCTAATAAAAAAGGAATTTACAATGTGGGTATGGGAATTAATTATTCATTAAACGAAATACTATCTTTAATTTCAAAAAGATTGCGGCCAAAAATAAGAAAAAATTTGAAATTAAAATATAAGGAAATAGATTCAAAGGAACTTATTTCAACTTTGTCAGATATCAAAAAGACAAAAAAAACTTTTAATTGGAATCCAAAAAATTCTATAAATGAAATAATATCATCTTGCTTAGATAATTTTTTTTAAACCGAAATGAATTTAGTCACAATAATAATTCCATTTTATAAAAAGCGTAAATTTTTTTCAAAAACTATTAATTCTGTTTTAAATCAAACTTTTAAAAAATTTAAGATAATTATTATTTATGATGATGAAAATAGAAAAGATTTAGAATTCTTAAAAAAGTTTAAAAGTAAAAAAATTCAAATTATAATAAACAAAAAAAATTTAGGAGTAGGGAAATCAAGAAATAGAGGAATAAAAATTGCAAAAACAAAATACATAGCTTTTTGTGATGCCGATGATGTTTGGCAAAAAAATAAATTACAAAAGCAAATTTATTATATGGAAAAAACTAAAGCTAAATTCTCTCATACTGATTATAAGATTATAAATGATGAGGATAAAATTATTGGTATGATGAAAATAAAAAAAAAAACTTTATATTCCCAATTACTTAAATCATGTGATATTGGTTTATCAACGGTAATAATTAAAACAAAAATTCTTAAAAAAAATTTATTCGGTGGTTTAAAAACTAAAGAGGATTATGCTCTATGGCTAAAATTATGCAGAAGTGGAGTTAAAATATCAGGCATTAATACAAGCTTAAGTAGCTGGAGAAAAAATTCTAATTCCCTTTCATCAAATAGCAAACAGAAAATACTTGATGCATTTAAATTGTATTACTTTTATGAAAAATTTAATTTTTTTATATCAATATATTTAACTTTAAGATTATCATTTTTCTATTTGATAAAAAGATTTTTACAAAAAAGAGATTTATGAGTTTAATTGGTTTAAAAGTAATATTTGCTGTAGTTTTTCATTTTTCTTTAAATCTAGTTTTTAAAAAATTGAAGTTTTTTAATGATAATTTATATTTTTCAAATCACAAAAAATTAGCAGTTGACCAAAAAAGTACTTTACTCACTGGTGGCTTGTCATTTTTAGTTCTTTTATTTATATTTTTTGAGGGAAATTATCATCTAAAATTTTTTTGTTGTTTAATATTTATCATTGGAATTATTTCAGATTTAAATTTAATAAATAGTCCTTTAAAAAGATTAATTCTTCAAGCGATCGTAGTAAGTTCTTTTATACTATATTTTGAAAATAATATTTATTTTACTGACCTATATTTTTTAGATTTAATTTTAGAATATAAAATAATTTCTTATTTTTTTACAATTTATTGTTTTTTAGTTATAATAAATGGGACCAACTTTATTGACGGTTTAAATGGTTTAGTAATTGGATATTACATTTTAAGTCTTAGCACATTGTTAGTATTTATATTAAATAGAAATATTTTTTATGATTACTCATTACTGTTAATTTTATTAATAATTTTAGCTATTAACTTTCCATTTAATTTATTTGGTAAAAATTTTTTAGGGGACTCAGGATCGTATTTAATTTCATTTATCATTGGATATGTAATTGTAGATTTTTACAGATCTTATTCTGAAATATCAGCTTTGTTTGTAGTAACATTGCTTTGGTATCCTGCTTTTGAAAATTTATTTTCAATAATTAGAAAAAAATTAGATAAAACAGATCCATCAAAACCTGATACTAATCATTTTCATCAAATTGTTTTTAAATTTTTTTTACTTAAATTAAAAAACAAAAAAAAAACCAATATTCTTTCAAGCTTGATTATAAATTTTTATAATTTACTTGTTTTTTTTGTTGCATATTATTTATATAATAGCTCAATAGGACTGACAGTAATTTTGTTTGTTAATGTAATTATATATACAGGTTGCTATTTATTTCTCCAAAAAAAAATAAATCACTTAGTAATAAAAAGCTAGTTTAAGTGCGCAAGAAATTTGATTATGTAATTGAAACCATTATTCGAATAAACCCCATTTAAAATTTCTTGGGAATTATAAACCATTTCATCTCTAATATTTTTATTATCCAATAGAAATTCAATTGTCTCTTGAAGATTTGAAAAATCCAATTCATAACTTTTGTAAGTTTTGCCATCTAAGAATATATTAGGCCATGTTTCTATATATTGTAAATTTGGATAAACAAAAGCTGTGCCCATTCTTGTAGCCTCAAATTCTCTGTAGCAAATTTCGCCCCATCCAAAACATCCAACAGAAATTTTTGAATTCATAAGATTGATTAAGTATTTTCTGTGGTTCATTTTATTTTTGAAAACGTCTAAATCATATCTTTTATTCAAAAAGTCCTCCACGTATTGTCTCTGATAATGGATAGATTTTTTTTCGTTATTTTTTCTGTTGCTTAGTCTGAAAAAAAGATCAAATTTTTTATTATATGTCTTTCTGTTTCCAAGAGAATAATTATATATTCTTTTTTTATCTTTTAAGAAAATAAATTTTGATAAACAAATAAATTTTTCAAAATTGCTATAATTTATAATATCAAAAAAATTTCCTACACCTAAATTCCAACCCAAAATTACTTTATGTTCATAATTGGCTTCAAGTTTACAAAAATTAAATTCAATATCATTCTCTATTCTAAATTTTTTTTGGTAATAATCTGAAAAATAACGATTTCTAAATAAATTTTTTCTATATAATTCCTTATTTTTATATAATTGTCCTTTAACATATTTTTTAACATGCGGAAGTACTTCAAATTGTGTTGTGCCAGCACTATCTGTTAAATCAAACCATATTAAATTTTTATTTTTCTTTGATAAATATTCAGCAATTTCGTTAAATCTAATTTTATTCGATAAAAATCTTTTTAAAAATCCAAACTTATTAAATAATTTAAATTTATAATTATCTGTAAAAAATTTATTACTTACAAAAATATAATCACAATCAAAAAAACTGGGATCTATTTTATTGTAGAAATTAAATGAATAACCGCGGTCTAATAATTCTTCTCTAAAAAAATTAAATAAGGACCAATATCCAAAATTGTATCCCCATTTAAATTTATTTCCTCTTAATAATATATTAATTTTTTTCATAATTGTCTGAAATTAAATTATGTTTATAGATCGTATAAAAAGTATAATTAATCCAGAATAAGGAGGATATGTAGCTTGAAAAAAAACTGCCGCTTGGAATTAATGGTATAAAAGCTAATATCAAATAAATTCTAAAAATATTTAATTTCTTTTTATTTTTTTTACTTAAATTTTTGACATTATTAAAAAAAATTAAATATGTTAAACAAGATAAAATGATTAAACTTCCAATTAAACCATGCTCCGCAATTAACTCATAATATGTTTGATGTGCATGAGTGTAACAATGATTTTTTTCATAACCAGATACATATTTCCTACAGGCTTCAAAGTAATTTTTATTTCCAACCCCAAAAAAGACATTATTTTTAAAAATTTCATAACTAAATACACTTTGATTTAAATATCTAGATGCAATCAAATTTTGTTTTAATGATTTAGAGTTGTCTATAGAGATAATATTGAATGTTGTTGAAATATACCTATGAATCACGTCATGTTTAACAAAATTACTCTCTTTAATTTTCGTACTTGATGAAACTAAAATTGCAAGAATAACTAAAATAAATGCGATGTACTTTTTTATGTAATTTTTATAATCCCAGAAAATAAAAATTAAAATTAACGATAAGAAAATTTTAAGAGAACTTGCTCTCTCACCAGATAAAAAAATAGCAAAACTTATTAGTAAAATAAACAATATACTTAATTTAAATTTATTATTAGTATAAAAGTAAGAAAAAATGGGTATTGCAAAAGACAAAATAAAATAACCCACTATCAATTCATCCCTAAAAAAACTAGCAATTCTTCCAGAATAACCTGTTTCATTGGTAAAACCTAAAATATTAAAACCTAAGTTATATTCAAAAAAAATATCGAAGGATACGACACAAATTATCAAGAACCAATTAAAGACAACTTTTTTTAAAATAATTTCGTTACTTAAAAAATATCTTAGTGATAAAACGATTAAAAAAAATTCAAAATATAAAAAATTTCTTCTTATTGACAAAGTCCAATTTTCAGAGGTAAGAGTATTCAAAAATAAATAAATTAATATTACAAAAAAAATTTTTGTCTCGTTTTTGTCAATAAAAATATCAATCTCATTATTAAACCTAATTAAGTGAGATAAAAATAAAACGATTATAATAATTAAGTTTAATTGAAATATAAGGTTTCCAGAAATAATAGATATCGGTAAAATTGAGATTATCAATATTAAAAATAGATTTTCTGGGTACTTTCTGATCGAATATTTCATTATAAAATTAAATCTATTTTTTTTGTGAGATTAATATATTAAATATTAATTCAATAAAATAAACTATTTTAAACTTTATGGTTAAAAAAATTTGCATTTTGGTCGCTACACGTAGGAGAAAATCTAGTTTAATCAATTTTTTAAACAGCGTAGTTAATTTACAAATTCCAAAAAGTATTAGTGTTCAAATATTGATTTCTATAAATGACAACCAAACTTATTCAGATATAAAAAAATTATATAATAAAAAACTTAGAATTAAATTAGTAACTGAAAGAGAAAAAGGTATATCTAATGCAAGAAATAAATACCTAAACTCAATAAAAATTAAAAATTTTGATTATTTTGCTTTTTTTGATGACGATGTTCAAATTGATAAAAAGTGGTTAATTGAGATGTTAAATTTTTTCAAAAAAAGTAATGCAGATATAATAGGGGGACCCCAATACTCCAAATCTAATTCATTAGCAAGTAAGTTACTTGTTAGGGAAGAAAAACATGGATCGGACGTAAGATGGGTTTCTACAAATAATTGTATTGTTAAAAGTAAAGTACTAGGAACCAAAATAAAATTTGATCAAAAAATGAACTATATAGGTGGTGAAGATCAATTGTTCTTTTTGGAACTAAATAAAATGGGTTTTAAAATGATGTGGAATACAAAAGCAGTAGTGGTTGAGGAGAAAAATAGTAAAAGAGAAAATTTTTTGTGGTTTTTGAAAAGAAACTTTAGATATGGAGCATCATCTAATATAATTTATAAAAAGACCTATGGATTAATTGCTGGTTTAAGTTTTTTAGTAGCAAAATTTTTATTGGATTTTTTTATGCTTATATTAAGCTTATTATCTTTAACAACCCTTACAAAAAAAAGTTTTTATAAAGTTTCAATGTATTTTTTTAGAATTTTAGGGCTTATTTTCGGATTATTAGGTTTTCAATACAAAGAATATGCATAAATTTCCCCAAATTATATTTAAACGTAAAAAGATAATTAAAAAAAAAAATTGCGTATTATGTTTTTCTAAAAATTTTCAAAAGGTATTAGATTTTAAAAAAACTCCTTTAGCAAATTCTTATAAAATAAATTTAAATATTAAAGAGCAATATTTCCCTCTATCATGTATCTTATGTAAAAAATGTGGTCACCTGCAATTGAGTCATTTGGTTAATCCAAAAATAATGTTTAAAAATTATTTGTATGTATCGGGTACATCTAAAGTATTGAAAAAACATTTTATTGACTATGCAAAAAATATGATTTCAATGTTCAATCTTACTAATAAATCTCAAATACTAGACATCGCTTGTAATGATGGAACATTTTTAGAATATTTTAAAAAAAAAAAATTTAAAAATGTTGTTGGTGTTGAACCAGCTCAAAATCTAAGAGTTTTAAATTTAAAAAAAAAAAATAGATATTAATACTAGTTTTTTCAGCAAAAAATATAGTGATGAAATGAAAAAAAAATACAATTCTTTTGACTTAATAACTGCAAATAATGTTTTTGCTCATTCACCACATCTTTATGATTTTTCCCAAGGGGTTAAAAATCTTCTTTCATCCAAAGGCGTATTTGTTTTAGAGGTTTCATATCTACTTACTGTTTTAAAGAAAAAAACATTTGACACAATATACCATGAACACATGAGTTATCACACTTTAAGACCATTAGTTAATTTTTTCAAAAAACAAAATTTAGAGGTATTTGATTTTGAATTAATAGATGCTCAAGGAGGTTCAATTAGAATTTTTGTTTCTCATAAAAAGTCCTATAAAGTTAAAGTTGATAAAATTAACCACCAGATAAAAAAAGAGGTTCATCAAGGTTTATTTTTAAAAAACAGGTATAAGAAATTTTTTGAAGAAATAAATGTAACAAAGATCAAATTAAAAAAGATATTAAAAAATTTAAAAAGAAAAAATTTTAATATCATCGGTTATGGAGCACCTGCAAAATTAACAACACTTACCCATGTTTTTAATCTATCAAGAAATGACTTTGAAGTAGTTATTGATGATAATAATTTAAAAGTAAACAAACTTACACCTGGAAAAAATTTTCTTATTAAAAATTTTAATTATCTAAAAAAAAATAAAGACAAACACTACGTGATAATTATATTAGCCTGGAATTTTTATGAGAGTATTAAAAAAAAATGTAAAAAAATAAATAATAAGTTTTCTTTTATTTCGCCCTTTCCAAGACCAAAGTTAGAAAAATAATTAGTTTATATTTTTAAACAATTTGAGATCTTAAAAAGATATTTTGTAGTAGAAAAAATAACTTCTTTATCATCTGAAAATCTTTTTTTTTTTATATTTTAATTTAAAATTATTTAGAAGATTTTTAATAGGATCTATACCACTTGAACTTAAATAAGTTATTCTCTTGTTTTTTTTAAAAAAGCATTTTTTTTTACTGTATCCTTTATAAAACAATCTTCCTTTTGCTCCAAAAATTTCTAAATCTCTTTTTTTATTCCTAAAATTATTTGAAAAATAAATTTCTATATTCATTTTTTTTCCTAAAAATGATATCTGTAAATCCTGATATAATTTTTTTTTATAAGTTTTTCTTCTTTCATTTAATTTAAATTTAAAACTTTGATCTTTGAATAAGTCTATTATTATAGCCAATGGATGAGGTAACCATTCGAAATGCGGAAGATTATTGCTATTTTTGATATTTTTTAAAGGATAAGGATCAATCTTACCGAAGACAAGTTTAACCAAGCTGATTTTTCCAACTTTATTAATTATCTTTTTTAAATTTAAATATGCATCAATATAAAGATCTGTATGATTTATTAGAATAATTTTTTTTGATTTTTTGATTATTTTTTTAATTTTTATAAATTCATTAAATTTTCCTACTAATGGTTTTTCAACAATAATATGTTTTTTTTTTATTAAAGCAGTTTTCAAATATTCATAGTGAGAAGTTGTTGGTGAAGCTATTATATAAAGATCAATATCATTTATTTTAAAAAACACTTTTTTATCATTTGTAAATAAATCATTGGTGTTTTGCTTTGATTTCCTGAGAACTTTTATTAATTTAAAATTTTTATCTTTTAATAAATTTTTGTAATATTTTTTTCCGTATCTTCCATATCCTATTAATCCAACATTAATCATTTTTTTATAAATATTCGTGTTTAAAGATTAAGTCTCTTTTACTAATTTTTTCTAAATACTTGTAATTTTTATTATTTAAATATTTTATTATTTCATCATCATCCCTTGACTCTATTAATATGAATTTGAAATTATAAATTTTGAAATCTATTCCGTTTAAAACTTCCAGCTCTGCACCCTCAACATCTAATGATAAAAAATCAATTAATTTTGGTGCATTAACTTCACGAAATATTTCATTTAGTGTTTTAGTATTTACCCAGAATTCCTCAATTTTTTCATTTTGAAGAAGGTATTTCATCCCTTCCTTAGCATGTTTTTTTGAATCTACTTTATTAATTATGTTTTTATCGTCAATTGAAGACATTAAATCGGAATAAATCATCTTTATTTCCTTATTCTTAAAATTAAATCCAACACATGCATTGTTATAAAAATAGTTTTTCGATGATCTATATTTTAAACACTTTAGGTATTTCATTTTAATTGGCTCAATAAGTATACCCTTCCAACTTAAATTTTTCTCAAAATAAAAAGTATTAGATTGCTTAATCCCGTCATTTGCTCCTAATTCAACAAAGAAACCTTTTTCATAGTTTAAATATTTTTTTAATTTTTTATCCAACTCGTGGTGACCATAGTAGGTTTTTCTCTTATTTTTAAAATCGTAATAAGATTCTAATAAAAACTTTGGTATTAATGATTTAATCAAGTTCTTTACAGACATAGATACATATATATAAGACCTTTATAATTAAAAAATTATAAATGAAAACAATATTAATTTCTGGGGGGGGTGGGTATTTAGGTACTTATCTTACCCAAGTTTTATTAAAAAATTACAAAGTTATTGTTTACGATGAATTTTATTTTAAATGGCTTTTTAAAAATAAAAAAAAAGTCAAATTTAACAAAAGACTCAAATTTATCAAAAAAGATATATTAAGTGTGTCAACTAGTGATTTTGAGGGAGTTGACATTGTTTGTGATCTTAATGGAATTCCAAATGATCCTAGCTCTGAATTAAATAAAAAGTATACGTGGAATGTTAATTACAAAGGAAGAAAAAAATTTGCAAAAATTTCAAAATCTTGTGGAATTAAAAGATACATATTTAATTCAACTTGTGCGGTTTACGGTTATAATAAAAAAACTGTTAATGAAAAATCAATCACAAATCCTTTAAGCACATACGCTAAAGCTAATTTAAAAGCCGAAAAAGAAATTTATAAAATGAGAAGTAAAGATTTTAGAGTTAATATACTTAGAAACTCAACTCTTTTTGGTTTCTCTCAAAACTTGAGATTAGACTTGGTAATAAATATATTTGTAAATTCATATATTTTAAAAAAAAAGATATTTGTAAATGGCGATGGTAATCAATGGAGGCCATTTATATCTTTAACGGATGTAGCCAAGATTTATAAATTATTGATAAAAAACGATAATTTTCCATCTTTTGTCTCAAATTTGGTTGCATTCAATTCTACAATTAGAGATTTAGCATTTAAGGTAATAAAATATTTTGGGGGCTCATTAAAACAAATTGAATTTATCACCAATAATAAAGATAATAGAAACTACAGAACAAAGAGTATCAATTTAAATAAGTATTTTAAGAATTTAAAATTTTCTAATTTTAATTATGAATTAAATCAATTAATAAAAGGAATAAAAAAATATAAAATTAGATCTAATACCTCTACAATTAGAATGAAATTTTATAAGAAAAGATTTTTAAAATAAAAGGAGATCGATTAAATGTTTGATGAATATAAAAAAAATTATTTAAATGCTGATATAATAGACTTAAAAGATAAATTTACTGATAACAGAGGCTTTATTCAACCTTTATGCGATCTAAATATGAAGAATGCTTCTCTGATTTATACTAAAGCTGATCAATGGAGAGCTAATCATTATCATAAAAAGGACTGGCATTTTATTTATGTTATAAAAGGTGAGTTTGAATATTACTTTAGAAAAACTAATTCTAATGAGGAGACAAAAAAAAAGATCGTAACTGAAGGCCAATTATTATTCACTGGACCCATGATTGATCATGCAATGCTTTATACTAAGGAAACAGAAATATTAGTTGTAAGTAAGAATCCAAGAGATCAAAAAACTTATGAAGAAGATACTGTAAGAATTGATTTTATGAATCATAAAAATAGATTTTAATTATTCTAACTTTTTAAAATTTTTATAATCTTATTTTTAAGTCTTATTGCAATATTTTTTCTGTGATAAAAAGATTTATGTAAAAAATCGTCATATTTAGAATTTGGGATTATCAAATTTTCAGCCTTAAGTGGAAACTTAAGATTGAAAGTTTTTAAATTCCTAAACTTTTGTGCGCCTTTTCCAGTAGGATTACTTTGAAATCCTAAATTTTTTATTGAGTTTGTAGCTGATATAACAGTTAATTTTTCATTTAAAATTAATTTATAAATCCATGGAATATCCCATCCTACATGTTTTCCTTTAGAATTATTTTCTACATAATATTTAAAAAATCTTTTTTCATCTTTATTAAATTCAAATCGATCTAAAAATTTTTTTTTATTTTTACTCCAGTCAGAAATCTCAGCTTCATAAAATTTATTCCATTTATTTTTCCATGTTGCCCATCCCCAAAATTGGGGATATTTAGAAAATAAAAATGATTTATTATTAATACTTCTTTTAATTGTTCCATTGTATAAATTACAGCCTGAAATGTGGTAAACACTGTTATTTTTTTCATATTTTTTAAGCATTAATGAACAAAATTTAAAAAATGATTTTTCTGGGAATGTGTCGTCCTCCAAAAATATAATTTCTTTTTCTTTTTTAAAAACTATATCCAAAACTTTTTTACCTAAAAAGCGTTGACCTATATTTTTTTTAAATTTTAGATATTTGATACATTGATATTTTTGATAGTTTTCAATCAATCTTGTAGTTTTGTTGTATAGATCTAATTCTTTTTCATTAAAATTATTTTTTATGCCATCTTGAAAAATATAGAGAGTTTTGGGTTTAATGGATAAAATTCGCTCTAAAACTTTTTTTGTCTCTAAAGGTCTTTTAAATGTTAATAATAAAATTGGATTTTTAAACATTTGATTCTTTGAATTTATAATCTAATATTTAAAAACTACTATGATAAAAAACTCAATAGAAAAAGATTTTTTTGAAAAAAATGGATATATACAATTGTCTAGCAAGATTAATAATAAAGATTTTGATAGATTGTGTGAGCAGATAATATTTGAAACAAATAAATTTTATTCAGAAAATTTCAAAAAAATTAAAAACCTTGGAGGTTATTTGACAGGCAATTTAGAACTTTTACCTGACAAAAAATTAACTGATTTATGGAATATAATATGTGATAAAGATTTTGAAAATACTTTTGAGGATATAACTGGAAAAAAACTGTCAAATTTTAATATAAAGTGTTCTGGAAATGTTGTCTTACCTAATAAAGGCTATCAACATTTTCATACAGATGGACCTCTAAAATCTAAAAAGATAATCCTAAATCTTGCTATTCATGAAATAGATTTAACTAATGCACCCACTGAAATTATACCAGGGACTCATAATAGAGATATAAAATACTGGAAATTTTACTTGTATGAAATTTTTAAAAAAAAAATATTTATAAAGATGAAAAAAGGTGATTTGATTATAAGAAATCACTCTATTTGGCATAGGGGTACTAAGAATAGGTCAAAAAATTTAAGAATATTATTGTTATTTGCTCTAACGGAAAAATCATTAGATAAAAAGTTTTCACAGGAATTAAGTGAGAATTTAACCATAGGTGAAAATCAATTTAAATCCTCACATATGCAAAAATTTAAAGAAGTTTTCAGTATTTATTTAGCTCCGATCTATATTTTTTATAGAATAATTTCCTCATTTATAAAATAGTAATAAAATCAGTATTTTTTTTAACAAAAGTTTGTTTACTTATACTTATAATTGAGTATAAATTTTTCGCCGGTAATTATTGCGAAAGTGTTATACCCGATCCCATTCCGAACTCGGAAGTCAAGCCTTTCTGCGCCGATGGTACTTTGTCTTAAGGCACGGAAG
>MDTG01374657.1_pt1 | contig 12473 bp, 10 predicted proteins | sample 811421 | NCBI WGS metagenome assembly MDTG01 (sample SAMN05326645, study PRJNA326480) | marine metagenome | isolation source: seawater | place: Pacific Ocean: South East | collected 2011 | reverse complement strand
TGTTCCGGGGCTGAATTAAATTTATCCAATGAAAGTGATGGCATAATTGAATTATCAAAAAAATATCAAAAAAATATTGGTAATAGTTATTTTTCAAAATCTAAATCTAATCTTATAGATTTATCTATAACACCAAACAGACCAGATTGTCTTGGTATGAGAGGTATAGCTAGAGATCTTGCTGCATCAGGTTTTGGTAAATTGATAGATTTAAAAGAAAAAAAAATTAAATCAAAATCAAATGATATTTTTAAAGTCAAAATTAATAAAGAAAAAGATCAGGGGTGTATTGCTTTTGGAAGTTGTTTGATTAAGAATGTAAAAAATATTGAAAGTCCTCAATGGCTTAAAGATAAATTAATTTCAGTTGGACAAAAACCGATCTCAGCAATAGTTGATATAACTAATTATGTTATGCTTGATATTAATCGTCCTTTACATGCATACGATGCTGATAAAATTGAAAAAGGAATTATTGTTCGAAACTCTAAATCCGGAGAAGAATTTTCAGCCTTAGATAATAAAAATTACAAATTAGAAAATGGTATGTGCGTAATTTGTGATCATAAAGGAATTTTAGGATTAGGAGGAATTATTGGAGGAATTAGATCAAGTACGGAATTTGATACCAAAAATATACTACTAGAATCAGCTTATTTTGTACCAGGCTCAGTAAGAAACACAGCTAAAAAATTAAATCTTGATACTGATGCTAAGTTTAGATTTGAAAGAGGCATTGATCCATTATCTATGGAAGATGGACTAAATAAAGCTGCATCATTAATTCAAGAAATATGCGGTGGTGAAATTTGTAAAATTGATATTCAAAAAATTGAAACTTACAAAAATAAGATAATTAAATTTGATCCTAATATATTTAAAAAGATCTCTGGTTATAAAATTTCTACGAAAGAAATGATTAAAATTTTAAAAGATCTTGGCTTTGTTATAAAAAAAGAAAAAAAACACCTTAAATTAATCATTCCATCATGGAGACCTGATATTACTCAAGAAATAGACATTGTAGAGGAATTAGTAAGAATAAGTGGTTATGAAAAAATAAAAATAATTGATCCAATTAAAGAGAGAACTAAATCTACTTTAAATCAGTCTCAGAAACTATTTCATTTTTTACAAAGATCAATTGCATCAAAAGGTTATGTGGAGGCAATAACATGGTCATTTACTGACTCAAATTATAATGATTATTTTAGGGGCTCAAATAAAGAAATAAATATTTTAAACCCAATAAGCTCTGAACTTGGAGTATTGAGAAATTCTGTTTTTCCAAATCTTATTATGTATATAAAAAAAAATCTTGATAGAGGTTTTAAAGATTTGTCTTTGTTTGAAATCGGTCCTATTTTTAATGGTTATAATCCAGGTCAACAAAATACTGTTGTTGGTGGTATTTTGGCAGGTAAAAAAGAAAGATTGTCCTGGATTGACAAAGACAGAAATGTTGATGTATTTGATGTTAAAAAGGATGTAATCCAAACTTTGGTTGAGACAGGTTATAATCCTAATAAATTTTATATTGATAGTAAGACTCCAAATTATTTTCATCCTGGTAAGTCTGGCAGATTATTTTTGAATAAAGAAAAAGATAAAGTTGCGGCTTATTTTGGAGAAATTCATCCCAATATTGTGAGAAATGTAGATTTAAAAACAGAGGCATTAGTCGGTTTTGAGATTTTCCTGGATAATTTAAAACTACCAAAAAAATCATTAAATGATCAAAAAAAGAAATTTAATGTTTCTGATTTTCAAAAATCTGAAAGAGATTTTGCATTTATTGTCAGTAAAGATGTTAATGCACAAGATTTAGTCAAAGCCATATCAGGTATCGATCAAAACCTTATAAGTAATATTAAAGTTTTTGATGTTTATGAAGGTGAAAATATTCCAGAAAATCAAAAATCTATAGCAATAAGTTTGACAATTCAATCATTTGAAAAAACATTAAATGAAAATGATTTAGAAAATATTAATAAATTAATCATAAATACAGTTGAAAACAAAACTGGTGCTAAAATAAGATCATAAATATAATGAGCACTATCGAAAATATTAGAAATTTTGCAATAATTGCACATATAGATCATGGAAAATCAACTATTGCAGATAGAATTATTCATAAATGTGGTGGATTAAGTGAAAGAGAAATGAAATCTCAAGTTTTAGATTCTATGGATATTGAAAGAGAACGTGGAATTACAATTAAAGCCCAAACAGTAAAATTAAACTATAAATCAAAAAACGGAAAAAATTATATTTTAAATATTATAGATACTCCTGGACATGTTGATTTTAGTTATGAAGTGAGTAGATCATTATACGCTTGTGAGGGGTCTATTCTAATAGTTGACAGTACACAGGGAGTAGAAGCTCAAACTTTAGCCAATGTTTACCAGGCACTTGATATAAATCATGAAATTATACCCGTATTAAATAAGATAGATTTAGCGGCTTCAGATGTTGATCGCACAAAAAAGCAAATTGAAGATGTTATAGGAATTGATACTCAGGCAGCCGTATCCTGCTCGGGAAAAACTGGTGAAGGAATTGAAGATATATTGGAAAAAATTGTTAACTTGTTGCCAGGCCCACAAGGGGAGCCATCAAATGACCTTAAATGTTTATTAGTAGACAGTTGGTATGATACTTATCTCGGTGTTGTAATTTTAGTAAGGATAATAAACGGAAAATTAAAAAAAAATATGAAAATTAAAATGTTGTCGACAGATCAGGACTACATAGTTGAAAAGGTTGGTGTTTTTACTCCAAAACCTAAGGATATAGAAGAACTTAATGCAGGTGAAATTGGTTTTATCACAACGGGCATAAAGATTTTATCTGATACAAAAGTTGGTGATACAATATGTGATGCAACAAAACCTAAAGTAGATGTTTTACCAGGATTTAAACCAAGCAAACCAGTTGTTTTTTGTGGGTTATTCCCAGTAGATAGTTCAGAATATCAAAAGTTGAAAGACGGCCTAGCAAAACTACAATTAAATGATGCAAGTTTTTCATATGAAGCAGAATCTTCATCAGCGCTTGGATTAGGATTTCGATGTGGTTTCTTAGGTTTGTTGCATCTTGAAATCATTACAGAGAGACTTGAAAGAGAATTTGATGTAAATTTATTAACTACGACACCAGGAGTAGTTTATAAAGTTAACTTAAATAACAACAAAACAATAGATTTGCAAAATCCCTCAAGTTTGCCAGATCCCACATTGATAAAAAATATTGAGGAGCCATGGATTAAAGCTACGATAATTACACCAGATCAATATCTAGGTGCTATAATTAAACTATGTCAGGATAAAAGAGGCATTCAAGTAAACCTTACATATTCAGGCAATAGAGCGGTTTTAAGTTACGAATTGCCTTTAAATGAAATCGTTTTTGATTTTAATGATAGAATTAAATCGATGACAAGTGGTTATGCAAGTTTTGATTATGAAATAGCACAGTATAAAGAAGGTGACTTAGTAAAACTTGGAATATTAGTTAATGGTGAACCTGTTGATGCATTAGCTATGATGATACATAAAGAATTTGCACAAAGAACTGGAAGGGAAGTTTGTGAAAAATTAAAAGATTTGATACCAAGGCATAATTTTATGATACCTGTACAGGCTGCTATAGGAGGAAAGATAATAGCAAGAGAAACAATTAAAGGTTTTAAGAAAGATGTATTAACAAAAATTCATGGTGGTGGTGCTACAGATAGAAAAAGAAAACTGCTAGAAAAACAAAAAAAGGGTAAAGCAAGATCTAAACAATTTGGTAGAGTAGAAATACCACAAGAGGCATTTATTGGGGTACTTAAAATTAAAAAAGAAAACTAAATATTTAATGAAAAAAATAAAAACAAATTTTAAAGACCTTTACATAATTAAAACAAAAAAATTTGATGATTATAGAGGGTTTTTAAAGGAGACATATCATCATAAAATTTTTAAAAAAAAATTTATATTTGATATAATGTCATTTTCAAAAAAAGATGTGCTTAGGGGACTACATTTACAAACAAAAAAACCTCAAGCGAAATTTATAACTGTCACTGATGGTAAAATTTTAGATGTCGCGGTTGATTTAAGAAAAAAATCTAAAACATTTGGAAAGTATTTCTCAATTATTATGTCTAAAGAATCTGACTTTTCCCTATATATTCCAGAAGGTTTTGCTCATGGATTTTTATGTTTATCTAAAAATTGCACAGTAAACTATAAATGTACAGAATATAGGCACCAGAAAAGTGAAAAAACTCTTATGTGGAATGATAAATATGTGGGTATTAAATGGCCTTGTAAAAAACCAATTTTATCAGAGAAAGACAAAAAAGGTCATCAAATTGAATTTTTTAAATAATCTAATTTATGAAAAAAAAAATTGTTGTAACAGGTGGATCAGGAAGGTTTGGAAAAATTTTAAAATCTTATAAATCCAAGCACATACTTATTTTTCCAAACAAAAAAGAATTCAATATTCTTAATGAAAAAAAAATGACGACTTATCTCAAAAAAATTAAACCAAAAATTATCATACATTTAGCTGGTTTATCTAGACCGATGAATATTCATGAAAAAAAAATTGAACTAAGTATTAATTTGAATATTATTGGAACAGCCAACATTACTAAGGTTTGTAAAAAACTTGGTATAAAATTAATTTATTTTTCAACAAATTATGTATATCCTGGTGTAAAAGGAAATTATAAAGAGACCGATCCTTTGAAACCCATCAATAATTATGCATGGTCAAAACTTGGTGGAGAGTCATCAGTTCACCTTTACAAAAATTCATTGATTTTAAGGGTTTGTATGACTGAAAATCCTTTTGTACACAATCAAGCCTTCACAAATGTCAAAACAAGCTTTATTTATCATAATCATGTTCCTAAAATTCTTTTTAAAGTCTTAGATAAAAAGGGAATTATTAATTTAGGTGGAAAAGCTCAATCAATTTATAATTTTGCAAAAAAAGATAATAAAAAAATAAAGAAAATTTTTTTAAATAAAAACAATAAGCTTAATATGGCTTTAAATACATCAATTAATATTAATAAATTAAAAAATATAATTAAAAATAATAAATAAAATCTTAAAATTGAATTAGATAATGAATAACATCAAATTTTACTGTGTTACAAATAAGTCAATTAATTTTATTAAAAAAAAAGAATATAATTTAGCTTGGGTAGGTACTGAAAAACCAACTGGCGATTATATTAGATGTGATTATGGTGATAATATTTTTTATAAAGAAAAGTTTTACTCAGAATTAACATTTCATTACTGGTACTGGAAAAATTTACTCAATTATGAGAATGAAAATCAGTGGGTAGGATTTTGTCAAAAAAGGCGTTTTTGGCTAAAAAGCAAAACAACAAAAAGTATTAATAAATCAAATATAAATGATCACTTATTAACCTCAATTGAAAATGATGATCTAAATTTTGAGTCATTTATTTGCGACCCGATTGAAGTATCAGGAGCAAAAAAAATTAAATTATTAAAAAGAGGATGGAGAAATATATTAAAAAAACCAAGTATTTTATTAAATAAAGATAAGATAAATTTACTAATTCACTTTGATATGCACCACGGATATGGAAATTTGAATAAAGCAATTAAATTATTAGATGATAATGACAGAGATGATTTTTTAAATTATGTAGAATCAAATAATCAATTTAATCCACATATAATGTTTATCTCAAAAAAAAAAATAATGAATCAGTGGTTTAGTACATTGTTTTCATGGCTTGAAAGATGTGAAAAAGAATTTGGGTTTGAACAATTAAAAGGATATGACACAACAAGAATTTATGCCTATCTTTCTGAAAGATATTTATCTTTTTGGTTTAAAAAGTATACAAAATTTAAAGCTCATCCTTGGAAATTCTTAGATATTTAATTATTTTAGGAAATTTTTAATTTCTTTACTTACAGATTTTACCTCTTTAAGTGTCATTTTTGCGTGAAAGGGCAAACTTAACTGCTCTTCACCCCAAATCCTGGCATTTTTACAATTGTTTATTTTATATTTTTTTTTATAAAAACTAAGTTCAGTTATTGATTTAAAATTTACAGTAACAAAAATCCTTTTTTTAAGTAAGTGTTCTATTAATTTATTTCTTATTTTCCGACTTACACCAATTGGAAAAAGGTAAAAATCTCTATTGTTATTTTTTGTATTAAGAGGAAAACTTATACCTCTCACTCCTTTTAGAAATTTTTTATACAATTTGAAGACATTTTCTTTTTTTTTTGAAATGGTTGTGTAGTGATTTATTTGACTAATCAAAATTGATGCATTGATATCACTTAGATTTGCTTTAAAGCCAAAATTATGGACATCCCATGGTATATACCTGTTATTTATAAACCTCTTAAATGCAGGTTTGGTCATTCCATTGTTCGAGATAGACCGTATTTTATCAGCAAATTTTCTATGGTTTGTAATTATGGCACCCCCCTCTCCACATGTTATGCTTTTTGTTGCATAAAATGAGAACACTACAAAATCTGCATAAGTCCCTAAAATTTTATTATTAGAACTCCCACAAAAGGCATGGGCACTGTCTTCAATTATAACAATTTTTTTTTTTATTTTTTTTTTAAGTTTTTTAGTATTGAAAAGATTACCATATAAATGAACTGGCATAATAACCTTAGTATTTTTTGTAATCTTTTTAATGCAGTCATTTAAATCCATTAGTTTTGTTGTGGGATCAATATCAGCGAATACAACTTTAGCCCCAATCATTTCAACTACATTTGCACAAGCGACGAAAGTACAAGCAGGGATTATAACCTCATCAGTTTTTTTTAATTTTAAAGCTAATAAGATAGCAATTAAACCGTTGGTCCATGAGTTAGTTAATAAAGCATATTTTTTATTGAACCTCACTTGAAGCATTCGCTCAACTTTTGCACAAATAGGTCCAGAGGTTAAATAAGAACTGCTTATTGTTTTCTTTAGATAATTTTTATTTTTATCTAGATTATGTTTGTAGAAAGCAATCATTTTTTATTTAAATAATCTTTGTAAATATTTAGAGTTACTTTACTTTTAAGAAAAGGTTTTTTATCTTTTTTGATTTTTTTAAAAGTTTCATAAATTGACTTATTTGTAAGTAGATTAAAATTATCTTTTATAAACAAACTTTTAGAAGTTTTCACAGAAACTTCATAGGATCTTTTATCAATTGTATGTTCCTCATGATGAACATTTACATTTTTAATTTTTGTGAGAAATAAAATTTTATTTGTTAAATTCAAAATATTAGTATTAAAGTTTCCAATATTTAGCACTCTTTTTAATGTTTGATTATTATTTTCAAAAATAATTTTACTTATTACATTACACGCAAAGATATTATAACAGAAAAACCTTAGCTGTGTTCCACCTAATATTTCAATTTTTTTTAAAAAAATCATATCTCTAATAATTTTATTAATAGCAATATCATAACGCATTCTTTTAGACCATCCATAGAGGGTTCCTAATCTCATAATAGTATATGGTATTTTATTTTTTGATTTAATAAAATTTTCGTATTTTAAACAAAGTTTAGAGTATAATGATATTGGTTTAGGTTTTGATTTTTCCGTGATAATATTTTTATTATTTCCATAAACAGAGCAAGAAGACATATAAATATATCTTTTTATATTTTTCAAATTTTCAATTTTTTTGTAAAGTTTTAATTTATCTGTATAATTTGTTTTATAAGTAAACTTTTTATTCAATTCAGAAGCAGGATCATTAGAAATATTTACTAAATCAATAATGTAGTCAAATTTCTTAAAAAATTTTTTTGGAATTTTACTGTAATCTCTTTTAATTATTTTGAATCTTTTATTTTTTAAATTATTCTTTCCAAAGTAGCACTTATCGACTCCCGTTATAGAAATTTTTTTTGTTTTTAATAGATTTGGCACAAGCACACTTCCTAAAAAGCCCTCAGATCCTAAAATAAGAATATTTTTCATTTTAATTGATTTATATAGATAAATTATAATTGATATAGATTAATTTTATATATATTCAAAGACAATGACAAAAAACTTATTATTTTGGGGAGCTAGATATAAGGCTGGAATTATTTATGAATTAATAAAAAAACGTAAAATTTTATTAAATAAAAGCAGTCTAGCTATCAAGTATGTTTTTGATCCTAATTTAAAAAGTCCAAAATTTAATACTAATGCCAATTTTTCAAATAATAAAAGAGATTTAAAAGAATTCATAATTAAATCTCATTACTTTATTACATGTATCGGAAATGAGCTTGGAATGGCAAGATATTTAATTTCCAAAGAACTTGAAAAGAGAAAATTGAAACCTATTAGTGTAATAAGCAAAGATGCAAATTTATATAGCAAAAATCTTGGAGTTGGAGTTCAATTATTCCCAAATTCAATAATTCAAAGTAGAGCTAAAGTTGGTGACTACACTATTTTGAATACTGGTTCAATTTTAGAGCATGATTGTGAAGTCGGAAAAGGTGTACATTTAATGCCAGGATGTGTTATTGGAGGAAATGCGAAGATAAAAGATTTCGTTACAGTTGGATTAAATGCCACTGTTTTACCTGGTATTGTTATAGAGCAAGGTGCGTACATCGGGGCTGGTGCGGTGGTTACAAAAAATGTAAGTAAAAATAATATTGTTGCAGGAAATCCAGCTAAATTCTTAAAAAAAATAAAACATAATTTTGATTTAGATATTTTTAAATGAAAAAATATTTGGCTACTTTTTATAGCCCAGACTTAAAAAGATCAGCAGACAGATTCAAACTTCAGGCCGAAGAAATGGGAGTTTATGATTATATCTTATTATTAAATAAAGATGATTTAGATGAAGATTTTACAAATTATGTGAATGACTTATTAAAAAAAGGTAAAACCCGGGGCTATGGTCACTGGGTCTGGCAAACTTATATACATAAATATGTCATGTCTATAATGAATGAGGACGACATTTATCATTGGTGTGATGTTGGTTGTCATTTTAATATTAAAGGAGTTTCTAGATTAAAAGAATATATAGAAATAGTTTCAAATGAAAAAAAAGGTTTTTTAGGTTTTTCATATAAAGAGCCTGATTTCAGCTCAAAATTAAAAGGCTACACATTTCCAAATAATTTAGATTATCAGTATACAAAAACAGACCTTATAAAATATTTTGATTTATCAATTTCAGATCCAATCCTACAAACTCCTCAAGTATGGGGAGGCTCTTTCTTTTTAAAAAAAAACAAATTCTCAAAAAAAATTATGGAAGAACATTTTAGCATAACAAGAAATAGATATGATTTAATAGATGATGATGAAAACAAATTTAGAGAAAAAAAACATGATGGTTTTATAGCCCATAGACATTCTCAAAGCGTATTATCAATTTTAGCTAAAAAAAATAATTGTAAATTATTATCTGCGTATGAGTCGGAATGGGCTTTAGATGAAAAAAAAGAGAGGACTTTTAATCATTTAGCTTTCTATCCAATTATTGCAAAAAGAGATAAAAAAAAGAATATTTTTAGTCGATTTATTGATAGGCAAAAGAAAAATTTAAAAAGGCGATATTTTAAAATAAAAAAAATTTTAAATTTTTAGCTTTATTAAATTTTTATTTGTTTTGAAATTATTCTTATTGTGTAACTTTTTTTTTTCTAAATTTTGATAATAGTTTTTTGATAAAAAATTATGCCTTAAAAAATATTTGACTGAGTCTTTGATTTTCTTAATTTTGATACTAGTTGCGCTTTTTTTTGGTTTATCAAATTTATCATTATTCCACTGATGCTCATAATCTGACTGATTAATACTTGTAAAATTTACTTCATTTTCTTTTATTGTTTTAACAATTAAATACAAAGGTTCACTAGAATTAATCTCTAACCTTTCTCCTAATTTTTGAATATTTACTTTGTACCAAAATGTTTGATCATGAAGATTAATCAAAAAAATCTCTGTTTTAGTAAATCCATTTTTTTTTTTATATAGGTTAAAAAATAACTCTGGACTAAACTGCCAAAAACCATGACCACAATTATTATTTGCAGGCAAGCAATGAATGATTGAACCATTTATTTTTGTTAATTTAATTATATTAAAAATACACTGTGCTATATTAAATACATGCTCTGATGTTCCAAAATCTAAAATTGTATCAAATTGTTTATCAGCAGAAATGATTGGAAAATTTAGGTCATGAATAATTTCTGCACCTTCAAAAGATGAATAATCTAAACATTCTAAGGCTTCGAATTTGAAAATTTCTTTTAAGATATTATCTGCGTAATTTTCATTAGAAAATTTTAATTCTAAATTTTGAAAATCATCTTTAGTTAATAAATTATTTATTTTTCCAAGAGATAGTACTTTCCCAAAATTATAATTAGAATTTTTTAAATAATCTAAAAATTTATAAGTATGAAAAGTTAGTGCCATTTACAATTTTTTTAGTATTTGCCAGTTTTTGTACTCTTCAAGTATCTCATAGTTATTCATAATATGTTTATAAATATAGGGAAAACGTTTTTTTGATGATAGCTCGTTTATATTAAATCTCTCTTTTGTATTACCTATATTCTCGTAATTTCCTCCCATAATTATATATTTACTCTCAGAATTAGTTAATTGTTGAATAAATAATAACTGATTTTTTTTAGGACCCATATTCATAATATGGTAAAATTTTGTACAACTAGGTTTATCTAAAAAATAATTTATCGCAGTTTCATAGGAGAAAACCTGAAAACAATTTTCGTCAATTGTGATTAGTTTTAGTTTTTTAATCAAATTTTTTTCATCCTGATTTAAAAATATCTCATCGTTTATTTTTGTATAATTTTTTAATCGGTCACTAAAAGTCAAAAGATTATTTATTGATTTAAATGAAAGATTGGTAATCACAAAAACAAATATTATAAAGATTTTTATTCCACTCAAATAATTCTCTAAATTTATATTTTTATAATTTATATATTTAAAAAAATTTAAACTTATAAAGTAAAAAAACAATATAACACTAAAACTTGAGCCCTGTTTTATGTGTCCACCATCCGATCTTGTCACGCCAATTTTGTAAAAGACTATAGAAAAAAAAAAATATAAAGCTAAATACAGCTTAAAATTTTTATTTAAGTTTCCATTATCTTTAAATAAGTAATTGATTAATATTATACCATTTACAATCATTATTAACATATTTCTAGTTGCACGAGCTGAATTACTATCTTCACTAAAAGGACTGGGATGAATTATTCCATTTAATAAATCAGAGCTTGAAAGAATATCAAATGAATTTTTTATAAAATAAAAAAACTCTCGATCACCCAAATATAAATAATAAATTGTAAAAAAAATTATATTAACAGTTAAAATTAAAAAAATTTCTTTATATTTCTTGTTTAAAAATAATAAAAAAAATAAAGGTAAATAACATGCCGAAATGAAGATGCCTCTGTCAAGACTCCACAAAATGCTTAATAGAGGTAGCAAACCTAAAGTAAAGCAGAAAATAAATTTATTTTTATCTAGACTTACAATATTGAAACAACAAATTAAGAAAACAAATACTGGAATATCCCTGTAACTAAATGTTTGATTTTCAAAAAGATTGTAAGAAAAAAGTCCAAGAATTAAAAATAAAATTATTTTGAATTGTTTCTCTAGTCCTGAATTATTGGCAAATATATAAAAAAGTCTTAGAAGAAGTAAATTAGATATTAAGTTTAAAAAACTAATATAAAATCTATAGGAGCTTATTGACTTGATATCTGTTAGACCCCATGCAATCTTAGCATTTAGTATATCAACAAATAAACTAGTAATTATAAAATTATTTGACCAAATTAAACTATTTTGAATATTTTGTATTCTGCCTGATAAAGCCTGACCCTCATGAAATAGATCTATTGGTGAATAATTAAAATCTTTTGAAAAAAAAAAAATTAATATTATGAAAAAATATAGTAAGAAATATTTCTCTGTTACAATATTTCTGTCATCACTAATTTTAGAAATTTTTAAGAAATTTTTTATTTTTTTTAAACTTAATTTATTTACAATTGAAAAAACAATTAGGTAAGCAAAAATTGGAATAATTATAAAAAAGATGTATCTAATATTATCGTTAAGGTAGCTATAAGAATTTAAACTATAGTAACCGATAATTTCATCTGGATTTTGATAATTTAACTCAATTTTATTCCATGTTAATGTACTTAAAATAATGCTTAAGAATATTACAAGAAAATAAATCAAAAATTTTTTATTTTTTTTAAAAAAAATCATAAGTTAATTCTTATACATATATTGAATAAATTTAAGAAAATTATAATCATTAGATTATAAATTATTTAGGAGAGATGGCCGAGTGGTTTAAGGCGCACGCTTGGAAAGCGTGTAAAGGAGCAATTCTTTCATGGGTTCGAATCCCATTCT